>WPCK01403113.1_pt1 | contig 56207 bp, 62 predicted proteins | sample 5399851 | NCBI WGS metagenome assembly WPCK01 (sample SAMN12869471, study PRJNA574797) | sludge metagenome | isolation source: wastewater treatment of pH11 | place: China:Beijing | collected 2019-05-20
CGGACAGCCAGGATGAAGCGTTCAAAGAACGCCCACTCGTCGTTCGACATCAGGTTTCGTGCCACGCTGGTCTCCATTGCAGATACCAGCTTGAATCACGATCACCGCGCCCGGTGAATCCCTTTTGTCAACACGCCCTAGCGCCCGCCGAGAACTTCTGGATACGATTTTCGCCAGCTCTCACCTCACGACCTAGAGGTTCTGACCCGTGATCTCCGGCTGGCGCGTTGGCTGATCAGTGGCGAACACTTCCTCCAAGGACGAGATCTGAACCGGCTACCCAACCCACCGGGCCGCCGACGTCCCGCTGATGATTGGCTACGCATGCCGCCCCGCAAGCCGCTCGTCGAGGACCGGCTCGTCCCAGTTGCGCGCAACACCGAGCCACTTGTCGATCATCGCCTGAAACTGCGGCTCTGCGAAGCAGGTCTGGAACGTGTAGAGCCGATTGACCACCTGGCGCATCAGGTCGCGCATCTCGTCGTCGTCGAGTCTCGACACGGTTCCCCAGGGGATGCGATTGCCGTCGGCGTCGATGACGAAGACATCGGAATAGTCGCCGGTCTTCGTGACCGGGACCGGCCCCGCATGCAGGTCCTCCAGCATGCTGTTGCGGACGCAGATCATCGCCATCGCCTTGGCGAGCGTCGCCGCTAACTGTTCTTCTTCCTTCCGGCCCATTTCCGTCCTCCGGATCATTGTCAGATGCCCGGCAACATGCCATCGCCGGCTGCGCTCGCTGGCGTCTCCGTGATCAACAGCCGCTCGTCGGGCAGCGGCCGTTGCAGGCCCTTCGCTTCCTTCCAGTCGGCGGTCAGCCAGGTCTCGACTTCGTCGCGGCTCGTCAGGATGACGGGCATGGCCTTCGGATGGATCGGTTTCACCACGCCATTGGCCTCGCTCGTCAGGAAGGCGAACAGCTGATGATCGCCCGGACGCGGGGTTCGGTTCGAGCCGCGGGTTCCGCGCCATGGCGTCCAGATTCCCGCGAAGAAGAACAGGGGCTGGGTCTCATCGAGGGCGAACCAGTGCAGCGGTTTGCGCTTCGTGACCGGATCGGGCTTTTGCCCATATTCGGAAAAGGCGGTGGCCGGGACCACGCAGCGATGCCCAACCCCGAGCCATTTGCGCCAATGGGGGCTGCCCGTGCTGCGGATATTGGTGACGCCCGTGTCCGGCGCATCATGGGATTTCAGATATTCGATGGGCGTGGGCATACCCCAGATCAGCGAGGCCAGTTCCCGCCCGCCATCGGTGTTGCGCACCACCGGCGCCGGGCGGTCGGGATAGACATCGATCGACGGCTCGAGATTGCCGATGCTGTCATGGGTGGCGGCCACGAAATCCCGGATCGCCTGCTGATTGGTTGTAATGCGATACAGGTTGCACATCGCCCCGCCACTCTCCTTGCGAATCCTTTACGTCACCATAGGGCATCGCGTTCCGTCGATCACTTCCGGGATGGCCGAGATTGACTCTCGACCCGCAAGAGAACAAATAAAGAACATAGCAACGGAATCGACCAGTGCAAAGCCCCGGAGACGCCATCCTCATATGCCCAACCGTGCAGACAGCCCAGCCATTGCCGACCTTCGGGCGCGCATCGCGCGGCTCGAAGGCGATGGCACGCGTCCGCACGAGGTGCTGCCCTTCGGGATCGCGCCGCTGGATCGCAGGCTGCCCGGTGGCGGGCTGGCGCTCGGCTGCCTCCATGAAGTCGCCGGAGGCGGCAACGGGGCGGTGGATGGCGCGGCGGCGGCCTGTTTCACGGCCGGGATCGCCGCCCGCACCACCGGCCAGGTGCTCTGGTGCGTGGCGCTCCAGGATCTCTTCGCGCCGGGGCTGGAGCAGTCGGGATTGCCGCCCGGCCGGGTGATATTCGTCGAAGCCGGGGACGACAAGGCTGTTCTGGCCTGTATGGAGGAAGGGCTGCGGCATGGCGGGCTGGGGGCGGTCGTCGGCGACATCGCGCGCCTGCCAATGACCGCCTCGCGGCGGCTGCATCTGGCCGCGAAAGGCTCGGCGACGATTTGCATCGCGCTGCGCCGATGGCGGCGGCAGGCGGAGGCCAGCGATTTCGGGCAGCCGACGGCGGCGATGACCCGCTGGCGGATCTCGGCGCTGCCGTCCTCGTCCCTTCCAGTTCCCGGCGTCGGGCGGCCGCGCTGGCTCGTTGAGCTGATCCGGGCGCGGGCGGGCGAATGTCTCGATATCGAACTGGAGGCGTGCGATGGCTCGGGTCATCTCTGTCTTCCTGCCGAACTGGCCGACAGACCGGTTGCGGCGGAAGGCGGGCGACGCAGCGCCGCCCGGTGAGGCGCCGCTGGTCATCGCCGGAAGGGAGAAGAACCGCCGGGTGGTGACGGCGGCCGATCCGGCCGCGCAGGCGCTCGGCCTGCGCGCCGGAATGCCTGTCACCAAGGCCCAGGCGATGGTGCCCGGCCTCCACATCGAGCCCGCCGACCCGCGGGCCGACCTGGACAGCCTCGAACGCCTCGCGCTCTGGGTGCTGCAACGCTTCTCACCTATCGTCGCCGCCGACGCGCCGGACGGGATCGTCATCGATGCGACCGGCGCCGACCATCTGCATGGCGGCGAAGCGGCCATGCTGGAGGCGCTGACCGGTCGGCTTGTCATGTCCGGCGTCACCGCCCGCGCCGCCATTGCCGATAGCTGGGGCGCGGCCCATGCGCTGGCGCGCTACGCGGCCGATCCGCTGTTTGTCACTCCTCCCGGCGAAACCGTCCCGATCCTCGCGCCGCTGCCGCTGCAAGCGCTGCGCTTGCCGTCCGCGATCGCAGCGGGGCTATACGATCTCGGCTTTGTCCGCATTGGCGACCTCATCGGGCAGCCGCGCGCGCCCCTGACGCGGCGCTTCGGCCCGGAACTCTGCCGGCGTCTCGATCAGGCCCTGGGCGCGGTCGCCGAACCCATCGAACCGATTCGGCCCGAGGACCTGGTCTCCGTCCGCCGCGTCTTCGCCGAACCGATCGGCGCCGCCGAGACCATCGCGCGCTATATTCGCAAGCTGGTTATGGCGCTCTGCGAGACGCTCGAAGGGCGGGGTCTCGGCGCGCGCCGTCTCGACCTGCTCTGCCACCGGGTCGACAACCGGATCGAGACGGTGCGCATCGGCCTGGCCATGCCGGTGCGGGATCCCGCGCGCCTGACCCGGCTTCTCTGCGACAAGATCGAGACCATCGCGCCGGGCTTCGGCATCGAGATCATGTCGCTGACAGCCACCCTGGCCGAACCGCTGCCCTTGAAGCAGGCGGCCAGCAGCCTCATCGAGGAGACCGCGCCGGATCTCTCCGGCCTGATCGACACGCTGGCGAACCGGGTCGGCGCGCGGGCGGTCTATCGCTTCGCCCCGGTGGCGAGCGATGTGCCCGAACGCTCGGTCTGCCGCCTGCCGGCGCTTGCCGGGGATACGGGCGCGGGCTGGCCCGACCACTGGCCGCGCCCGTCGCGGCTTCTCGCCCGGCCGGAGCCGATCGAGACCATGGCGCTCTTGCCGGACCATCCCCCGAACTGGTTCTCCTGGAAGGGCGTGCGCCGCCGTGTCCGCCGGGCCGACGGCCCCGAGCGCATCTTCGGGGAATGGTGGAAACGCGATGCCGAGCGACAGGCGGTGCGGGACTATTTCCGGGTCGAGGACGATGCCGGCGAGCGCTTCTGGATCTTCCGCTCCGGCGATGGCGAGGATGCCGCCACCGGCTCGCATCGCTGGTTCCTGCACGGGATTTTCGGATGAGCGCGCCAGCTTACGCCGAATTGCAGGTGACGTCGCATTTCTCCTTCCTGCGCGGCGCCTCCTCGGCCGAGGAGCTCTTCGCCGCGGCGGCCGCGATGGGGATCGACGCGCTCGCCGTGACCGACCGCAACACGCTTGCCGGTATCGTGCGCGCCCATGAGGCGGCGAAGGCTGCGGGTGTGCGGCTGATCGTCGGCTGCCGCCTCGACCTCGCCTGCGGCATGTCGGTGCTGGTCTATCCGACCGACCGGGCGGCCTGGTCGAGGCTCTGCCGGTTGCTGTCGCTGGGCAAGGGGAGGGCGGGCAAGGCGCGCTGCCATCTCGAATGGGACGATCTCGCCGCCTATGGCGAGGGCTTGATCGCGGTCCTGGTGCCGGACCTTGCCGACGAGACCTGCGGCCTGCGCCTGCGGCGCTTGCGCGATGCCTTCGGGACCCGCGCCTATCTCGGCCTGACGCTGCGGCGGCGGCCCAATGACCAGATGCGCCTCTGGGAACTGTCGACGCTCGCCGCGCGCCTCGGCGTGCCCACCGTCGTGACCAATGACGTGCTGTTCCATGAGCCCGGACGCCGCGTCCTGCAGGATGTCGTCACCGCGATCCGGCACAATGTCACCGTCGACGCGCTCGGAACCCGGCGCGAGCGCCATGCCGACCGTTATCTGAAGCCGCCTGCCGAAATGCACCGGCTCTTCGCGCGCTGGCCCGAGGCTTTGGCCCGGACGCGTGACATCGCGGATCGCTGTCGCTTCTCGCTCGACGAGTTGCGCTATCAATATCCCGAAGAACGCGACGATCCGGCGCTGAGCCCGCAGGAAACCCTGGAGCGGCTGACCTGGGAGGGCGCCGCACACCGCTATCCCGAGGGTGTCCCCGACGAGGTGACGGCCGCGCTGAAGCATGAGCTGGCCCTGATCGGTAAGCTCGATTACGCGCCCTATTTCCTGACGGTGAACAGCATCGTCCGCTTCGCCCGGTCACGCGGCATCCTCTGCCAGGGGCGCGGATCGGCGGCGAACTCCGCCGTCTGCTATGTGCTCGGCATCACCGCGATCGATCCCGGCCGCAACGATCTCCTGTTCGAGCGCTTCGTCTCCGAGGAGCGCCGGGAGCCGCCCGACATCGACGTGGATTTCGAGCATGAGCGGCGCGAGGAAGTGATCCAGTGGGTCTATGAGCATTACGGCCGCGAGCGCGCCGCGCTGACCGCGACCGTCATCCGCTATCGCTCCAAGGGGGCGCTGCGGGACGTCGGCAAGGCCATGGGTCTTCCCGAAGACCTGATCCAGACGCTGTCCGGCCAGCTCTGGGGCTGGTCCGAGGCCGGTGTGACCGAGCAGCAACTCCGTGATCTCAACCTCAACCCGCAAGATCGCCGGCTGCGCCTGACGCTCGAACTGGCCGCCCAGCTTCGCGGCGCGCCCCGGCATCTGTCGCAGCATCCAGGCGGCTTCGTGCTGACCCATGACCGGCTCGACGATCTCGTGCCCATCGAGCCCGCGGCGATGGAGGGGCGTCAGATCATCGAATGGGACAAGGACGATATCGACGCGCTGCGTTTCATGAAGGTCGATGTCCTGGCGCTGGGCATGCTGAGCTGCATGCGCCGGGGGCTAGACCTGCTGGCCGAGCACAAGGATATCCGACTCGATCTGGCGTCGATCCCGGCCGAGGATCCGCGCACCTATGCGATGATCCGCAAGGCCGACACGCTCGGCACCTTCCAGATCGAGAGCCGGGCGCAGATGTCGATGCTGCCCCGCCTGAAACCCCGGACCTATTACGACCTGGTGGTGCAGGTCGCGATCGTGCGGCCGGGGCCGATCCAGGGCGATATGGTTCATCCCTATCTGCGCCGGCGCGAGGGCCTGGAAGAGGTCGATTATCCCCGACCCGAGCTGGAGAAGGTGCTGGGCAAGACGCTCGGCGTGCCGCTGTTCCAGGAACAGGCCATGCGCGTCGCCATCGAATGCGCGGGCTTTACCGCGGGCGAGGCCGATCTCCTGCGCAAGAGCATGGCGACCTTCAAACATACCGGCGGCGTCTCGAAGTTCCGCGACCGGCTGATCTCGGGGATGATCGCGCGCGGCTATGAGGAGGAGTTCGCGGCGCGGACCTTCCAGCAGCTCGAAGGGTTCGGCTCCTATGGTTTTCCCGAAAGCCACGCGGCGAGCTTCGCGCTGATCGCCTATGCCTCGGCCTGGCTCAAATGCTGGCACCCGGATGTCTTCTGCGCCGCGCTCCTCAACGCCCAGCCCATGGGCTTTTATGCGCCGGCCCAGATCGTGCGCGACGCGCGCGAGCATGGGGTGGAGGTCCGCCCGGTCTGCATCAATGCCTCCCGCTGGGATTGCACGCTGGAGCCGACCGGCGACGAAAGCCGTCTCGCGGTCCGTCTTGGACTGCGCATGGTCAAGGGCCTCGCCAATGCCCATGCCGCCGCCATCGTGGCGGCGCGGGGCGATGAGACGTTCACCTCGGTCGACGATCTCTGGCGGCGGGCCGGCGTTCCCGTCGCGGCGCTCGACCAGATCGCGGCGGCCGACGGATTCCGCCCGGCGTTCGGTCTGGCCCGGCGCGAGGCGCAATGGGCCATCAAGGGGCTGCGCGACGAGGAACTGCCGCTCTTCGCCGCCGCCTCGGAGCGCGAGGGACGGACCGTTCCGGAACTCGACGAGCCGGCGATCGCGCTGAGAGCGATGCCTGCTGGCCGCGAGGTGGTCGAGGATTATGGGCATATCGGCCTGTCGCTGCGTCGCCATCCGGTCTCCTTCCTGCGCGAGGACCTGGCGAGGCGCCGGATCGTCACCTGCGCCGAGGCGATGGCGGCCCGCGATCAGCGCTGGCTGGAGGCGGCGGGGATCGTGCTGGTGCGCCAGCGTCCCGGGTCCGCAAACGGCGTCATGTTCATCACGCTCGAGGACGAGACCGGCATCGCCAATCTCGTGGTCTGGCAGAAGATCTTCGAGCGCTATCGCCGGGTCATTCTCTCATCGAGCATGATCGCCGTGCGGGGCCGCGTTCAGCGCGAGGGCGAGGTCGTGCATCTCGTCGCCCATCGGATCGTCGATCTGTCGCGGGATCTGGCGACTGTCGGGCAGCGCGAGGTGGCGACGGACGGGCAGCAGGGGCCGGGGGCCGGCGGTATCAGGGTGAAGGCGCGGGATTTTCGGTAAAGCCGGTGGCTTTGACAGAAGGCGGTATCGGTTCGAACCAACGAATCGGCCTGCCTCTCGGGGGTCACAAATCTTCTGGCCCGATCGACCATTCTGCGATTTCTCTATCGATCAATCGCCATTGCTCTGAAAGGTCGGCAACGTCGGCGCTGTCTACGACAGCATGATCGAGGCCCTCGAATTGGTCTCCGAGATATGTGGCGAGGCCCGCACCGCCTTCGTTGGCGAACCACACTCCGACCAGATCCGCGATTTCCTTCAACTGCCTGAGAGTCTTTTCGGCATCGCGAATGTCGAAATCACCAAGCTCCCTGTCCTGCCGACTTTGCTTGTTCCCGGCATGAGCAACATGCGAGTTAACGTGCTCGGCAATTCGATCAAGGCTTGGCGAGCCGAGTTTCGATCTTCTCCAATACCGTGGCTGAGATCAGATCGCTCGGGTTACGCCCTGATGGAGACACGCCGCTCAAAACATCGAAATGCCGATGCGCGGCCTGACTTTTCATGAGCTCTGGATCACCCCACACCGGACGCCCCTTCGCGGCGACGAGGTGGTCATGTTGTTCTTGATGCAGGCGATCGAGATCGTATTGCGCGTCAAGCACTTTCTCGACGTAGATTCTGCTGGTCAACCAGTTTTGGCTCGCTTTCACGTCGTTGACGACAGATCGGATCGAGTAAACTCCCTTGGGGCCATTGATCGGGGCCTTATCGAGAAGTCGGCGAGTGCCGAGAAGCAGGCTTGACCAGTATCCCTCGGAAACGAGATTGAACATCATCTGGTTAAGCGGGGGTCTCGAGCCTCTCTTCTCATTTGCAAGACGGACGATCCGAACCGTCGTGCGAAAGGCGGCGTAGTTCCAGAGCAGATCCTGAATGGTTCTGTGGATGCCCGTTGTCTCGTCGCGAAAAGCATCCCGCCACGTGGCGATGTGCTGGTCATGCTGCGTCATTAGTTTTCCAAGCCTGAGCGCCAAACTCACCTCATCATACCGGCAGACGCCAACACCGGCGACGGCTATTCGCTTCTGATTCTTCATTCGCGCGGGCTCTTTTTATTGTTCCCGCGAATAAACGCGCATCTTGCAGTGGGCCTGAAGGGGGAAGGCCTTCCCCCTGGCCGGCACTATCGTTGCCGGCGCACCCCCTTCAGCGGGGAGACCCCGCAACGCCCCCTGAGAGGGAGAGTGCGGACGGGTTTTCCGTGACGGGTTGAGGGCTGGAGGAGTGGCCTCCGGCGCCCGTCGCGGAGATCATCCCGATGGCCAGACAGGACCGCGCTCGCCCAGGCGGCGCCCGCAGCAATCTCTATGACGACATCACCGACAAGATCATCGCCGAGCTGGAGGAAGGGCGGCTGCCCTGGGTCCAGCCCTGGGGGACGGCGGCGGCGAAGGCGCCGCTCGCCATGCCGAGAAATGCCGCGACCGCGCGGCAATATTCCGGGATCAATGTCCTGATCCTCTGGGGCGCCGTGGTCCAGCACGGCTATCCGACCCAGCATTGGCTCACCTTCCGGCAAGCTCTCTCGCTCGGCGGCAATGTCCGCAAGGGCGAGCGCGGCACCACCGTCGTCTATGCCGACCGTTTCACGCCGGAGGACGAGAAGCGCCGCGCTCAGGAGGCGGGAGAAGAAGCAGGCAGCATTCCGTTCCTGAAGCGTTTCACCGTGTTCAACGCGGCGCAATGCGAAGGCTTGCCCGAGGACATCGCTGTCGAGGCACCACCACCACCGCCAGGCATGATCGAGCCGAGGGTCGAGGCGCTGATCTGTGCCACTGGTATCGATTTCCGCATCGGCGGGGATCGCGCCTTCTATGTTCCGGCGCTCGACTATGTCCAGGTGCCGCCACCGGCCGCCTATTTCGAACCGATCAACTGGCACAGGACGGCGCTCCACGAGATGGGTCACGCCACAGGCCATGCCTCGCGCCTGGGGCGGGATTTTTCGGGCAGCTTCGGCACGAAGAAATACGCCTTCGAGGAGCTGGTGGCTGAGATGAACGCGGCCTTCTGCTGCGCCTCGCTCGGCATCGTGCCGACCGTGCGCCATGCCGACTACATCGGCTCCTGGCTGGAGGTGCTGCGCGAGGATAACCGCGCCATTGTCCGCGCGGCCTCACAGGCCAGTAAGGCGGCCGACTGGCTGCTGGCGCATCTGCCCGACGAGGACGGCGCTGAAACGGTTGCGGCCTCGACCGAGCGGAGGGTGGCGGCATGATCCTCCTGACCCGTACACAGCGCGCGCAGCTCCTCGCCAATGGTCGGCATCGCGGTGCCGATCACGTCCCCGTCGTGAAATTCTTCAATCCGTTTGGCGAGGGCGTCTGGCTCGCCACCGAGCTGGATCAGGGCGGCGACATCATGTTCGGCCTGGCCGATATCGGCTACCCCGAACTCGGCTCGTGGAGCCTGGAAGAGCTGCGTGGGGTCCGGTTGCCCTTCGGCATGGGGATCGAGCGGGATCTGCTCTTCACCGGGGATTTCCCGATCTCGGTCTGGGCGGAGGCTGCGTGGGAAACCGGCAGCATCCAGGCGGCGGAACGAGCCCTCTACCGCGCCGGTGCGGCATTCACCCGCACATCCACAGATACGGAAAGCCGGGAATCCTGATTTCCGGTTGCCGGCTTTGTGGCCTGGCGTCGCACTCTTCAGAGGAAGAGGGCGGCGCTTCGCTTCGTGACGGGTTGGAGGTCGAGAGAGTGGCTCCCGGCCGCCCGTCGCGGAGATACCACGATGGCCAAAGCTGCCAGGAAGAAGCCCGTCGCCCCGATGATCGTCTTTTCACGGGCGCGCGACATTCCGTTCAACCGGATCAGGCTGTCGGACAGCAATGTTCGCGAGACTGACGTCGAGGATGGTCTGGACGAACTTACCCATGACATCGACCGGCGCGAGGATCTCGTGCAGGGCCTCAATGTCCGCGCCATCCTCGACGCGGACGGCGTTGAGACCGGCGATTTCGAGACCCCGGCCGGCGGCCGCCGCTACAGGTCCATCGCGCGCCTCGTCGAAGCCGGTCGCTTCCCGGCCGATGGCCTCGTCCCCTGCATCGTCAAGAAGGCCGATGCCAAGACCTCGGCAGTCGACGACTCGCTGGCCGAGAACCTGCTGCGCCTCGCCCTGCATCCGCTCGACCAGTTCAAGGCGTTCAAGCGGATGTTCGACATGGGCATGTCGAAGGAGGAGATCGCCGACGCCTGGCGGACCACGCCGCGCTACATCATGCAGCGCCTTCGTCTCGCGACGGTCGCGCCGGCGCTGCACGACGCCTATGCGCGGAATGAGATGACGCTGGCGATGCTGGAAGCCTTCACCGTCAATCCCGACCACGAGCGCCAGCAGCAGGTCTGGGAGCGGATCAGCACGTCGTGGCAGAAAGAGCCCTGGCACATCCGCAGCCTGCTGACCGAGACCACGGTTCCGGCTGCCGACAAGCGCGCCCGCTTCATCGGCATCGACGCCTATGAGGCGGCGGGCGGCCCGGTGCTGCGCGATCTCTTCTCCGACGAGAACGGCGGTTGGTTGCAGGACGTCACGCTGCTCGACCGCCTGGTTGACGAGAAGCTGCGCACTGTCGCCGACGAGATCGCCGGACAGGGCTGGAAGTGGATCGACGCGGCAGTCGAACTTCCCTACGGCTACGCCAACGGCCTGCGCAGGCTGGTCGGTGTGACCCAGGAGCTGACCGACGAGGAGCGCACCGCCCGCGAGGCGCTGCGCGACGAGTATGACGAACTCGAAGCGCAGTATGCAGAAGCCGACGACCTGCCCGATGAGATCGACCAGCGGCTCGGGGAGATCGAAGCCGAGTTGGAAGGCTTCGAGAACCGGCCCGTCACCTTCGCGCCGGAAGACATCGCCCGTGCCGGTGTTTTCGTCAGCATCGACCGCGATGGCGAGTTGATCGTCAGTCCCGGTTATGTCCGCCCCGAGGACGAACAACCCGAGAGCGTCGATGGTGAGGATGCGGGCGAAGGTGCCGACCCGTCCGATCCCGATGCGGTGCAGCGCGCGGTTATCACCGTCGGCGGCGAGCCGGTCCCGGACGGCGATGAAGAGGAGGACGATGCCGTCAAGCCGCTGCCCGAGCGGCTGGTGACCGACCTGACCGCCTGGCGGACGCTGGCGTTGCGCAATGCGCTTGCCGAGAATCCGCGCGTCGCCATGACGGCGCTGCTGCACAAGCTGGTTCTCGATACTTTCGAGCGCACCGCCACCTCGGGAACCAGCCTCTATGCCGCCGTGCGTCACATCTATCTTCCCACGGATGCGACCGGGCTCGCTGACAGCGCCGCCGCGAAGATGATCGACGAGCGCGCGGACGCCTGGCGGGGCGACATCCCCGCTGGCGATGACGACCGGCTCTGGGACTGGATCGACGGTCTCGACGATGCCAGCCGCCTGGCGCTGCTCGCCCATTGCGTCAGTTTCGGGGTCAACGCGCTTTACGAGCGGCCCAACCCCTATTCGGGGAATGGCATCTCGCAGCACGGTCTCGACCGCCGCATGGCCGAGGCCGAACGGCTGGCACAAGCCACCGGCCTCGATCTCGTCGAAGCGGGCTGGAGGCCCACGGTCGAGAACTACCTGGGTCGCGTGACCAAGACCCGCATCATCGAGGCGGTGCGCGAGGGCGCCGGCGATCGCGCGGCCGATCTCATCGCGCATCTCAAGAAGGGCGATATGGCGAAGGAGGCCGAACGGCTCCTGGCCGATACCGGCTGGCTGCCGGAGCCGCTGCGCCCCGCCATCGAGGCGCAGGCCGTGGATGGCGCGACCGATCAGGACGAGGACAGCGTGGCGCTGCCCGACTTCCTCGCCGGTGGCCATGAGGACACGGCCGAGGCCGCCGACGATCCGGAGGCCCTCGTCGCCGCCGAGTGACGCGCAGCAGCGGGGCGGCCTCCGCCGCCCCGCATTCCATCCCTTCCATCTGAAGGCCCGGCATCTCGCCGGGCCGCTTTCGTTTCAGGAGCAAGATCATGTCCGCTTCCCTCATTTTCGACATTGCGCCTCTCGGCTCGCTCGTGGCCTATAGCGACGGCCAGCCGAAACCGCCCGCACGTTTCACCAAGAAGCTCGCCGCGTGGAAATCCCGCAACGGGGCCGGTCGCCTCGTGCGCAAGGAACCGGGCCGCGAGCGCCCGACCTACACGACGCCGCCGTCCTTCACCCTGCATGAGGGTGATTTCGGCGAAGGCGGCATCATCCTCATCACCATCATGCGCAGCTACGGCATCGACAGCGATCTGAGCTTCCGGGTTGTCGAACGCCCGAAGATCGGTCAGGTCCGTGTTGTGCAGGATGTCGGAGAGAACGTCGAATTGCTGCACCTCGCGGAGAACCACGAGGCGGCCGAACTCTGGCTAGCCAGGAACGGCTACAGCCGCGCGCGCCTCGAGGAGATCACCGCCGACGAGGCAGGCGCCGATGCCGTCGAGGGTCGAGCTGCCGCGTGACCATCGCCGATCCCGTTCATCCGGCCCGCTTGTCCCGTGACGGCGGGCCTTCTTCGTTTCAGGAGAACACAATGGCCATTCCCGATCCCGTTCGAACGAACTTCGACACTCTGCTTCGTGCTGCCGATGACGGCAATCTCGCCCTTATGGAATGCCTCGACGCCGCGACCCGTGAGACACGCTATGTCCTGTGCGCGGTCGGCCGCGACGGGGGTGATTACGTCTTCACGCCGTTCGGCCATCTCGCAAGCGGCAACCCCTATGACGCCTATCTGCCGCCGGATCCCGACGATCCTGCCGGCTTTGTCGAGAAGGCCGAAGATGGGGGCGCATCATGATGACGGTCGATGAAATCTTCGCCGATGACCGCCGCAATCCGCCATCGGAGCGCTCGCTTCCCTGGGAGGAAACCCGCAACGGCGTCACCGTCATCGTGGAACCGAAACCGCATTGGGCCGAGGACATGCGCGCCTTCCGGCTCGATGCCCGCGAATACTGCCGCTATGCCGACTGGACGGCCCATGGCGCCCGGACGCGCTTTTTCGGTCATATCGACACCTCCGGCGACGATGTGATGATGAAGGCCCGCGCCATGATCGCCCGCGAAATCGCCGATGGGTTCTGGGACTGACCGGCCCTGAAAGCCGAACCTTGCACACGGGGCTATCGGGTATCGCTGCACAAGCAGCGATGGATCGAGTTCGAGCTTCACCATTGCGCCAACTCCTTGGTGTTGTGGGGGCAACGGGTTCCGTCCCCGGCCTGAAACACACCCTGAATATCCGCCGGCAACGAGGCTGGCGCAGCAAAGCATCTGCGACGGGTTTCCGGCACCGGCTCGACGCAAAGCACCATCCCCCGCTTCCATTCGCTAACCTTGGTCCGACCGTCTCTTTGCATTCAACCCCGGTGGGGTCGGCTTACGCGCGCGTGCCGCCCTCGGGGATTCGGAAAGAATCCGAACGCCCGAGGGTGATTGCAGATCCGGTCAGACACTTCGGGCGCCTGTCGCGCGGGGGATGGTCCCCCGCCTCCGAAAACAGGAGCCGGAACCCATGTCCTACGCAGATGCCACCGCTTTCGCCGCCAGCCTCGCCACCACGCTGATGGTCGTGATCGTCGTGTTCCAGGCCGGGGACGGCACCCACGGCGCCATGCCCGCCGACGAGTTCGACGGCGACGAAGAAATGGTGAAGCTCGAACTCGATCCCTTCGGCTGAGGCGCGAAAGCGCCTCCGCCCGATGGCCCGGATTCCGCATCCGGGCCTTCAGTCCTGCGCCGATTGCCCATCGCCAGCGGCGGTGCCGAGGCCTGCCTCGGTAAGGAAGAGGGAAAGTTGGGCCGGGATCGGGGCGAGCCCGGAGGAAGAAGAGGAGAGTGATGCCGGGCCATATCATCCCGCTCTCCTGGAGGATCATCCAATGACCGATACCGACAAACCAGCCACGCCGGAATTCGACATGGCCGCCAGCGTCGCGCGCTTCTTCGCCGAGGGCGATGAGCGCAACCGTCGCGCTGAAGCGGTCCGTCCCGACAACAAGACGGCGCTGTTCGATGCGCTGGCCGCCGCAGGGATCGCCCTCGTGACCGTCACCTTCGACGGTTCTGGCGACAGCGGCCAGATCGAGGACATCACCGCACAAGCGGATGACCGGATCGTGGACCTGCCGCAGGGCGAGATCACCATTGCCACGGTGGCATGGGGAACGGACAAGGTGACCGCAATCTCAATGGGCGTTGAGGCGGCCATCGAACAGCTCGCCTATGACTTCCTCTCGGAAACCCATGGCGGCTGGGAGAACAATGATGGCGCCTATGGCGAGTTCAGCTTCGATGTGGCGGCGCGCACCATCACGCTCGACTACAACGAGCGCTACACCGCCACCGAATTCTACAGTCACGAGTTCTGAGGGGGCGGAAATGGCACATCCCTATCATCACGCGCTCTCGTCGGTGAAGAAATGGGGCGGCACGGTCGAGGATTACTTGCCCATCCATAGCTGGTTCGATGCCAGCAAGGAGATCCTGGCCGATTTTCGTCATCGCGCGCTTCGCCACCATGCCGAGGGCATCTTCATGGCCGAGACCATTTTCGGGGCGACGATCACCCTGTCCACCGGCAGGGTGATCCCGGCCCGATGGGTCGGGGAGCAGCATGTCCGCGAGGATCTGGGCCGTATCCCGTCCTTCGCCGATTGGGCGCGGGCAATCCACCCGGCGCCTTGGATGGGGCGGACGCAGCGGATCGAGGCGGAGGTCGATCCGCATTGCGTCAATGGCCGACTTCAGGAAGAAGTCTGAGCAGTCGCGTCAGCCTCCCCCTTATGAAAGCCTCTTGCCATGCTCAGCCATATCGTCATCTCCGTCCTGCTCTGCACGGCTTCCTGCGAACCGGCGGAAATCCGCGTCTGGGACGGTGACTCGATCCGGCTGGGTATGGGACAGCAGTCCGAAGCTGTTCGGATATTCAACATCGACGCTCCCGAAATGGAGGGCCGCTGCATCCATGAAACCGACCTTGCCCGGCAAGCGAAGATCAGGCTGGCGGAAATCCTGCAAGGTCGGCGGGTCGAAATCCTGCGTCAGGGGACCGACCGCTATGGCCGGACCCTGGCGGCGATACGCGTCGAAGGCCGCGATGTCGGCGATATTCTCGTCGATGAAGGGCTGGCGAGAACCTGGGCCGGGCGGCGTGAGCCCTGGTGCTGATCGCCGGATCGTCCCGCCGAGGTGCGGGACGATCCACCGTCGGGACGGGAGAGTAAGAGTGCGGGCCGGTTGGCCGTGACGGATTGTGAGGCGGGAGAGGGGCTTCCGCCGTCCGTCGCGGAGCATTCCCCATGAGCCTTTCCCACCACACCACTTTCGCCTCGATCGGCGAAATTGTCGCGCGACAGATCCTGCCCCGGCTGCGTCATGCCCAGAAGCTGCCGCTGCGCATCTCCTGCATCGGTATCGCCAGCGATGACGAAAGCGATGACGTCGGCGGCTTCGACCGCACGCTCGTCATCGGCCAGTGCCAATCCCCCGAAGAGGCGCTGATCATCGCCAGCCAGCGCGTTGCGCGCGGTGATTTCCGCGTTGGACAGGGCGATGCGCTGCGCTTTCGCCCCCGCGTCATGGTCATTCAGGACAACGAACTGGGCCTTGTCCTTGCCGGTGAGGTCCGGGCCGGGATCGTGCTCTGGCAGCATCCGGTCGCCTCCGACGCCGAGGCTCGCCGCACCGTCACGGAGGCCAGCCGTCTGCGGGGCATGGCCTTCACGGCAACCGGGCGCGGCGATGCGGTATCGGCTCGTGATCTCCGCCACCGCGCCAGCCTGCTCGAGGCGCGGCTGGTCGATCCCTTCTGGCGCGAGACGACTGCCGATCTGCTGCGGCTGCCACAAGCTGCCTGACCTGTCGCCCCTTTCCATCCACTAGGCCCGGCCCCGCGCCGGGCCTTCTCGTTTCAGGAGCCTGACATGGCCGACTACTTCATCCATTTCTCCTGCCTGCTCGACGTGGGCAGCCCCGAGAACGCCGCCCGCGCGCTTGATCTCTACAACGCGCTGGCGCGCGAAAACGCCGCCGAAGATCCGCCCTCGGACGGCTTCATGCTTTCGATCCAGCCCGAACATGGCGGCACCCAGCTCTGGATGCGCGATGACGGCACCGGCGATCCCGAGCATGTCATCCAGTTCGTCAAACGCTGTGCCGCCGCGTTCGGCCTGACCGGGCTATGGGGGATGCAATACGCCAATACCTGCTCACGTCCGAGAATCGACGGGTTCGGGGGCGGCGCGCATGTCCTCGACCTCGCCACCGGCGAGACGGTGGACTGGATCTACACCGACGGTTGGCTTTCCACCGTTCTGGACGGGGGCGACCCCAATGCCTGACGTCATCGAAACCAAGGTCTATCGGCTCGACGAGCTTTCCGAAGCCGCGAAAGACAATGCCCGCGCCTGGTATCGCGAGGGCGGCTTCGACTACGATTGGTACGATGCCGTCTATGAGGATTTCCGGCGGATCGCGGACATCCTCGGCATCGGCATCAAGAGCCGCACCGTCCGCCTCATGGGCGGCGGCGTGCGACAAGAGCCTTGCATCTGGTTTACGGGCTTCTGGTCGCAGGGCGATGGCGCCGCGTTCGAAGGCCACTATTCCTATCGCAAAGGCACGGCGGCGGAAATCCGTACCTATGCGCCGAAGGATGTGGAGCTGCACCGCATCGCGGATGCCCTGCACCAGGCGCAACGCCGCAACTTCTACCAGTTGACCGCCGAGGCGACCCATCGGGGGCGATACTATCACGAATACTGCATGGCGATCTCGGTCACCCGCGACAGCCCGACCTGGCAGGACATGACCGCCGATGCCGAGGAGACCGTCATGGAGGCATTGCGCGATCTCGCCCGTTGGCTTTATCGCCAGCTTGAGCGCGAATACGACTACCTGACTTCGGATGAGGCGGTCGATGAGGCCATCGTTGCCAACGAATACAGCTTCACAGTTGATGGAAAGCGCTTCGGCTGAAACCCTTCTGCGCTGCCTCACAGAACCGACAGCAGGTCCGTCCGTGAGAAGTCGTCGCCGACGAAGAGCAACGGGCAGCCGCGTTCGCTGGCGACCTCATAGGCGAAGCAATCCCCGTAGTTGAGTCCGGCGGGATGAACGCCCTTGCCCCAGCGGGCATAGGCTTCGGCGATCCTGCGTGCCGAGGCTTCAGTGACGGAGACCACCTCGAACCCAAGGCCCTCGACCAGGGCGGCGATCTCTTCACCGACATTGCGCCGCCCGGCGACGATCAGCGCCTCGGCCACTGTTCCGGCCGAGATCAGCAGGCCGTCTGCCGCCTCGATCGCCACCATGCAGGTCTCGGCCTGCGGCTCGTCCAGCACGATGGCCATCAGCGCCGAGGTATCGACGGCGATCATGCCGGCATCCCGTCATCCCCGTAGAGGAAATCCTGGCTGCGCGCGGCAGCCGCGCCGGGCAATGCCTTGCCCCGCGCCGTGGCCCGGACCCGCTCCATCAGCGCGCGCCGGCCTTTCGGGGTCGCCACCACGGCAACCGGCACGAGGCGGGCGACCTCGTGGCCCCGCCGCGTCAGGATCACCTCGTCGCCGGCTTCGGCCCGCTTCACCAGTTCGGTGAGCTGCCCCTTCGCCTCGGTGACAGAAACCCTCATCGCATATCACTCCAGATGTTCTCCGCTATTCTGCACAAGATGGTCCAGATAATGGTCCACTTCAAGCCCCCAGAGCGAAAGGAGGGCCGGGAACAGGTGCCCCCGGACGGGTTGAGAGAGGGTCGTCCGGCAGGTGCCCCTTTCCCTCTCGGAGACCGATCATGGCTTTGCCCGAACTTGCTTCCCAATCCGCAATCCGCGTCCCCGACGAGCGCCGCATGGACTTCCTGCCGCGCCTTTTTGGCCGGCGCCTGCTCATCATCGGCGAGCATACCGTCTTTCGCTTCATGGAGATACTCAGCCCCGGCGATTACGGCGGCGGGCTCTGGGATTTCTACGAACGCGCCGGCCAGCCGCTCTATCTCGCGCCGACCTCAAAGCCCGGTTGCCGCCTGTTCTGCGAAGGCAACGGCTTCGAGGGCGAGGTCTCAAGCGATGCCGCCGGGATCATCGCCACGCTCTTCGCCTTCTCGCATCTTTCCTTCCGCTACGATGACGACGAACTCGCCGAGGGCTATGGTCGCCTCTACGAGCATGCCGCCGATCACGCGGAGGCGGCGGCGATTTTCCAGGCCATCGACTAAAACCCACAAGCGCCCAGCCTGACGGTCGGGCGCTTGTTTCATGCCTGCTTTCGCCACGGCTTCAGAGCGAGAGATGGGCCGGAAGGGGTTTGAGCCGGTGCGGTCGAGAGAGAGCGCTGCCCGGCTTGATCCTGACTTGCTCTCCCGAGGAATCCCCGATGAACATGATTTCCGCATCCGCGGCGGCATCCGCCACCGCGCCGCTTCCGTTCGACCATGACGCTGAGACCGCGGCCTGCGTTTTCACCGCTGCCGGTCTGCTGCTGCCGCATCTGGAACGCGGTCAGCGTGTCGACGCCGCCACGCTGCGCGGCGCCATGGAGGCCGCCTTCGGCACGTCCGATGCCACCGGCGCTTGGGACTGGAAGACCGCCTATGATGCCTGCGAGGCGGCGACCGTCCTCTTCCTGCGCAAATACGGCAATGCACTTTTCCGCAAAGCCGGGTCTCCCACCACAATCCTGCCGCAGCTCGGCAGGATCGCCGCGCTTCTGCCGACGCATACGCGCCGGTCGGAGGAAGCGCAGACCTTTCAGCAGTTCTCCACCCCGATCCCGCTCGGCTTCGTGGCGGTGACGGCGGCGGCGATCACGCCCGCTGATCGGGTGCTGGAACCCTCGGCCGGCACCGGGCTCCTCGCTATCCTGGCCGAGATCACCGGCGGCGCGCTTCTCGTCAATGAACTGGCCGAGGCGCGCGCCGGCCTCTTGTCTTCCCTCTTTCCGGCCCTTTCCGTTACCCGCTTCGACGCGGCCCAGATCGATGACCATCTCGATCCCTGCCTTGTTCCGACCGTTGTGCTGATGAACCCGCCGTTCTCGGTCATGGCCCATGTCGAGGGCCGCATGGCCGATGCTGCCTTCCGCCATGTCGCTTCGGCGCTGGCGCGTCTTGCGCCCGGCGGACGGCTCGTGACCATCACCGGGGCGAGCTTCGCCCCCGATAATCCGGCGTGGACCGCCTCCTGGACCCGGCTGCAGGAACGCGGTCGCGTCACCTTTTCCGCCGCCATCGACGGCTCGGTCTATGCCAAGCAAGGCACCACTGTCCCGACCCGGCTCACGGTCATCGACAAGCTGCCGGCCGAAGATGCGGCGGTGTTTCCGGCAGCGCCTGGTGTCGCGCCGGACGTGGCCACGCTGATCGCCTGGCTAGCCGACCTGCTTCCCACGCGGCTGCCGGTCGATCCCGGCCTGACGGTGCCGGTCGCACGACCCACCGCGCCCCGCACCGTGCGCGGCTACGTCAACCGCGCCGCGCGATCCGCGCCCGCCGCGCCCCTTGCGGAACCGGAGGCCGTGCCGCTCGCCTATGAGACCGTGGATTGGGAACCGGCCGAGGGCGGCCGCCTCTCCGACGCGATCTACGAGGAATACGGGCTTCAGACCATCCGCATCGACGGGGCGCAGGCGCATCCTACCCAGCTCGTGCAGTCGGCCTCGATGGCGAGCATCGCGCCGCCGAAGCCGAGCTATCGTCCGGTGCTGCCCAAAGACATTCTCGGCAGGCTGTCCGAGGCGCAGTTGGAGACGGTGATCTATGCCGGCGAGGCCCATATGGGATTCCTCGCCGGGGGCTGGACGGTCGATGACACGCTCGACACCCTGTCGGCCGCGCCGGAAGACGCCGAGGGCGCCATCCGCTTCCGGCAGGGTTATATGATCGGCGACGGCACCGGCGTCGGAAAGGGGCGGGAATCCGCCGCCATCATCCTCGACAATTGGATGCAGGGGCGGCGCAAAGCCGTCTGGATCAGTAAATCCGACAAGCTGTTGGAAGACGCGCAGCGCGACTGGTCGGCCCTCGGTATGGAGCGGCTGCTGGTCACGCCGCTGTCGCGATTCCCCCAAGGCAAGCCGATCACCCTGAACGAAGGCATCCTGTTTCTAACCTATGCCACGCTGCGCTCCGACGACCGCGGGACAAGGCTTTCCAGGGTCAAACAGATCGTCGAATGGTTGGGTAAGGACTTCGATGGGGTCATCATTTTCGACGAGGCGCATGCCATGGCCAATGCAGCAGGAGGCAAGGGAGAACGCGGCGATGTCGCCGCCAGCCAGCAAGGCCGTGCCGGGCTGCGCATCCAGCACGCGCTGCCCGATGCCCGCGTTGTCTATGTCTCGGCCACCGGCGCCACCACCGTCCACAATCTCGCCTATGCGCAGCGGCTCGGTCTCTGGGGCGGCGAGGATTTCCCATTCTCGACCAGGGCGGAGTTCGTCGAGGCGATCGAGGCCGGCGGCGTCGCGGCGATGGAGGTGCTGGCGCGCGACCTGCGGGCGCTTGGCCTCTACACCGCCCGCTCGCTGTCCTTCAAAGGCGTGGAATACGAGTTGCTCGACCACGAACTGACCCCTGAACAGGTCCGCATCTACGACAGCTATGCCGATGCCTTCGCCATCATCCATAACAATCTCGATGCGGCGATGCAGGCCGCCTACATCACCGGCGGCGAGGGCGGGTCCGGCACGCTGAACCGGCAGGCCAAGTCCGCCGCCCGCTCGGCCTTTGAGAGCGCCAAGCAGAGGTTCTTCGGGCACCTGTTGACGTCGATGAAAACCCCGACGCTGATCCGGTCCATCACGGCCGATCTGGAAGCGGGACATTCTTCCGTCATCCAGATCGTCTCGACCGGCGAGGCGCTGATGGAACGGCGGCTGGCAGAGATCCCCACCGAGGAATGGGGCGATCTGAAAATGGACCTGTCGCCGCGCGAGTATGTCCTAGACTACCTCGCTCATTCCTTCCCGGTGCAGCTTTATGAGCCGTTCACGGATTCGGAGGGCAACCTGTCGTCGCGCCCGGTCTATCGTGATGGCCAGCCGGTCGAGAGCCGCGAGGCCGCGGCCCGGCGCGACGAGATGATCGCCAACCTCGCCAGCTTGCCGCCGGTTCCCGGCGCGCTCGACCAGATCATCCAGCATTTCGGCACCGACACGGTGGCGGAGGTCACGGGCCGCTCGCGTCGTATCGTCCGCAAGCGCGGCGGCGGCGTTACCATCGACCGGCTCGTCGTGGAAAGTCGCGCCGGTTCGGCCAACCTGGCCGAGACGCAAGCCTTCATGGACGATCAGAAGCGGGTGCTGGTGTTCTCCGATGCCGGCGGCACCGGGCGCAGCTATCACGCCGAACTGTCAGCGAAGAACACCCGGCTGCGCGTCCATTACCTGCTCGAAGCCGGCTGGAAGGCGGACGCCGCCATCCAGGGCCTTGGCCGGACGCATCGCACCAATCAGGCGCAGCCGCCGCTGTTCCGGCCGATCTCGACCAATGTGAAAGCCGAGAAGCGCTTCCTCAGCACGATTGCCCGCCGCCTCGACACTTTGGGCGCGATCACGCGCGGCCAGCGCCAGACCGGCGGCCAGGGCCTGTTCCGGCCCGAGGACAATCTGGAAAGTCCCTACGCCCGCGACGCGCTGCGCCAGCTCTATCTCCTGCTGGTGCGCGGCAAGGTCGAGGGATGTTCGCTCGAACGCTTCGAATCCGCCACCGGGTTGAAACTGATGGACGCGAACGGCATCAAGGACGAGCTGCCCGCCATCACGACTTTCTTGAACCGGCTGCTGGCGCTGACCGTCGAGCTTCAGGGCGTTCTCTTCAGCGCTTTCGAGCAGCTTCTGACCGCGCGGATCGAGGGCGCCATCGCGTCCGGCATCTATGACGCTGGGCTGGAGACGCTGCGCGCCGAGAGCTTCACCGTCACCGACCGTCAGGTGATCTACACCCATCCCCGCACCGGGGCCGAGACCAGCCTGCTGACGATCACCGAACGCAAGCGCAACCGGCCCGTCATGCTCGATGCCGCCCTAGCGGAACTCGACGATCCGCGCGCGAAGCTCCTGATCAACGGGCGCTCAGGCCGCGCGGCGGTGCAAATCCCCACCACCAGCGTCATGCTGGACGATGGCGAGATCGAGCGCCGCGTCAGGCTGATCCGGCCGATGGAAGCGCACAATATCCCCATCAGGATGATGGGCGAGACCCATTGGGTCGAGGCCGACCGGGACGCATTCGCTGCGGCCTGGAATGCGGAACTTGCGGAGGTGCCGGAGTTCGCAGACAGCACCCTGCATATGGTGACGGGCCTGCTGCTGCCGATCTGGAAGCGGCTGCCGAACGAGTCCACCCGCGTCTATCGGCTCCAGTCTGACGCGGGCGAGCGCATCATCGGCCGCAAGGTCTCGCCGGCCTGGGCCGCCAACGCCACCACGACCGGCATCGCGTCGATTACCCCGGACGACGCCTTCGCGGCGCTGATGGAAGGCCGCACGATCCTCGATCTCGCCGAGGAACTCCAGCTTCGTAGGGCCCGCGTCATGGGTGTGAGTCGTATCGAACTCTCCGGCTTCACTGATACGATACGCCAGCGTCTCACCGCCTACGGTCTCTTCCACGAGATCATCTCGTGGAAATTGCGCATGTTCGTGCCGGTCGATGCCAGCGGTCCCGCCGTGCTAGCCAAGCTCTTCGACCGCTGGCCGGTCGAACGCATCGGCGAGCGGGACGCAGCCTGATGCTGTGCCACGACGCATCCGAACTGGCGATCCGCCTTGGCCGCGAGGCCGAGGCGGTTTGCCGCCACTATCTCTCGTCCGGCCAACGCACTGGGCGATACTGGCTGGTCGGTGACGTGCAGAACACCCCAGGACGCTCCATGTTCGTGCGACTGACCGGCCCGGAATCCGGCAAGGGCGCGGCGGGCAAGTGGAGTGACATGGCGACGGGAGAGCATGGCGACCTTCTCGACGTCATCCGCGAGGCGCTCGGCCTCGCCGATTTCAAGGACGTGGCTGAGGAAGCGCGCCGCTTCCTCGCCCTCCCGCATCCCGAACCGGCAAAGACGAGAGCGCCGACCGACAGCACATCCGGCGCGGCACCCGGTTCGCCTGAAGCGTCGCGGCGGCTCTTCGCCATGGCGCAGCCGATCCACGGCACCCTTGCTGCGATCTACCTCAACCGGCGAGCGATCACCACGCTCGAAGGCACCACCGCGCTGCGCTACCATCCCCGGTGCTATTACAGGCCCAACGAGCATGCGCCCACCGAGATTAGGCCGGCGATGGTCGCCGCCGTCACCGATCTCACCGGCCACCAGACCGGCGCGCATCGCACATGGCTCGCCCCGGACGGTTCCGGCAAGGCGCCTGTCGAGACACCGCGGCGGGCGATGGGCGACCTTCTTGGGCACGCCGTCCGCTTCGGCAATGCCGGTGTGGTGCTCGCGGCTGGCGAGGGCATCGAGACCGTGCTGTCGCCCCGTCAGGTTCTGCCCAAGATGCCGATGCTGGCGGCGCTTTCCGCCGCTCACCTCGCCGCCATCCTGTTCCCGCCGACCCTGCGCCGACTCTATGTCTTGCGCGATCGCGACCCGGCCGGGGAAGGCGCAAGAGACCGCCTGGTCGCCCGAGCAGCGAGCCTCGGGATCGAGGCGATATCGCTCACGCCGCTCAGGGGCGATTTCAACGATGATCTGCGACGCCACGGTGCCGATGCCCTTCGGGCGGCCCTGAAGGATCAGCTTCATCCCGAAGACGTCCGCCGTTTCATGGCGGGGTAAGCGCATGATCGGTCCCGGTGGCGTGGTCCTGCTTCATCCCCTGCCGGGCTCAACCACTCGCCATCGGCAGCCGCATCCTTCGTCGGAGAGTCCCGCACCCACGGCCTTCGGAGAGGGCGATCGGCGCACAAACGGGCCGGGCTGGCAATGGCCGGGGGTGGACTATTTTCCGCCGGCGGGGAGCCACCCCACGCGACAGGTCGCGTGGGGACCCCGTCTCTGGCCCCGCCTTTGCATCGCGAAAGTCAAAATAGCCCACCCCGGCCATCGAGGCCCTCGCGGAGCGGGCGAGGGCTGCCAACCCGCCTCGCCCGTGCGCTTCGACGCCTGCGAAGGCCGCGATGGGCGCGGTCTCCAGACAAAGGACGCTCCCGATGACGATTGATCCCGAATATGCAGGGGCCGAGCCGGTCCACACCTCCTCCCAGACCGATCACGCCCTCACCGAACTCCAGCTCTACGGCTGGCGCCCGTTCCAGGACGAACCTGATCCGCGACGGCTCCCCGAGGGCAATACCGTCGCTGTAGCCGTCACAGACATCTTCGACGCCCTTGTGGCGACGCTCAGTGACACCCGTCTCGAACCCGATCTCGAAGAACTGCTCTGGGGCGCCGTCAATCTCTTCCACCGCGCCACCAGCCGGGTCGAACGCGATCTCGACGACAACGAGCAGGCGCAGCGCCGGATGCAGCGGGAACAGGACGGCAGCGAGGTGAAATCGGTCGAACTCGAACGCCTCACGGCAGAAGGGCAGACCCTGATCGAACGGCGCGCCAGCATGGAACTCTTCCGCGACCTCGCCGCCGAGGCCTTCGAGCACCACACGGGCAGCGCCTGGCGGCCGCGCAGCGGTTCGATGGTCAACCATCGTAACCTGACCGCCGCGATGATTGACAGCCGCGATTTCCTCGCCGCGAAGCGCCGGGCCGAGACCGAGGTGATGCTGCCCCCCGGCCCGAAGGTGGCCCTGACCGGCGGCGCCGACTTCAACGATCACCGCCTGATCTGGGCGAAGCTCGATCAGGTCCATGCCAAGCACCCCGACATGGTGTTGCTGCACGGCGGGTCGCCCAAGGGAGCCGAACTGATCGCTTCCCGTTGGGCAGATCACCGCAAGGTGCCCCAGGTCGCCTTCCGGCCCGACTGGACCAAGCACGCCAAGGCGGCGCCGTTCAAGCGAAACGATGCCATGCTGGACGTGCTGCCGGTCGGCGTCCTCGTCTTCCCCGGCACCGGGATTCAGGAGAATCTCGCCGACAAGGCCCGCAAGCTCGGCATCCCGGTCATGAAGTTCGACGGCGGCGCGTAAGCGCCGCCGCCTGGCGGCTTTCGGCCGCCGATACTTGACAAGATGCAAGGCCGCGCCTTTGATGGAACATCCTTGCAGAACCGGCGAAGCAGCATAGTCGCAGGCGGAGCGCATCTCCCGGCAGCCTGTCGTGATCCCCAACCGTTCTCTGGAGGTTTCCATGACGCTGATCCTGCTCGCCATCTCGCTCACCATCGCGGCCTGCGTGATCGCCTGGAATCTCGCGATCTATGCCTTGCCCGTCATGGCAGCCATCACGGCAGCGCAATATGCCTGGGGCGCGGGCGCCGGGGTCGTGATGTCCGGCCTCATGGCCATCGGCGCCGCCGTGCTCTCGATCGCGCTTGTGATCGTGACTCTTGGCTTCGCGAAGAACCCGGCCCTGCGGCTCATTGCGCTCGCTCTCTTCGCCGTGCCCGCCGTCATCGCCGGCTATGCCCTTGTCTATGGCATCACCAAGAACGCCATCGACTCGGGGCTGGTTCTCAACCTGTTCGGCGGCATGGGCGGTCTCGTCATCGGCATCTCGGCCATCGTCAATCTGAACGCCCTCGGCGAGTCGGTGTTCTCGCGCTGAAACGGCAGACGCGATCAGCCACTTCTGAGGAAGGCCGGCAGCTTGCGCCGCCGAGCCCCGGTCGTTTCGCCCAAGACGGAAAAGCAGTTCGTCGCAGCATGTCACCATCGCACCCGGTCTGCTTCTCGCGGCGCTTGAAATGGTCTGCGGTGCGAACCGTGGTCCCGTGCGGTCGATGCCCCGCTGCATCGGTCCACGTCGTTTCGTGGGGCCTTCGCGAACACCTTCCTTGTCCCTTCACGATGCTGAGGGACCGAGCCTTTGGCCGATGAAGCAGGGCGGCGCCATACCGGACCTGAGAACCCGATAGCCTGTCCGATCACATCGCGGATGACATGGCCTTCCGGCGGCGGACACGACGGTGACCGGCAAAGACGGTTGAAGGAGTGCCATGCCGGTGGTCTCGGTTCGCATGGGGGCCTGCCTGGTCGCTGTCGCCAGCAAGGACGATGGTTCTGCTGTGCGTCCCCGATCTGCTTTCGAAAGCACCATCCCTCCGCCTGACTGATCCCCTAAGTCCGTTCGGCTTCCACCAGCAACCCCCGCGGCTCCCAGCCGTGTTGCCGCGCAAACGCGGCTGCCCGCCCCACCTGGGGCCTTAGGGGCAAGCTGCCGCAAGGGCGGCAGTTGCGGGAGTCTTCCGACGGCCTTGGCCGGGTCTCGTCGGAGGGACGGTCCCTCCGAGGAGCAACGGAGACCTACAATGCAGAACATCGTCATCCTCGCCGGCAACATCGGTCAGGCCCCCGAAACCCGCACCACCCAGGGCGGCACCGGCATCACCCACTTCACCCTGGCCACCTCGCGCCCCCGCTATTCGGAAGGCCGCGTCCTGCGCGACGAGAACGGCTATCGGGTCCAGGACACCGAATGGCACCGCATCACCTGCTTCAACGGCCTCGGCAAGACGGTCCAGCAGCATTGCGACAAGGGCATGAAGGTTCTGGTTCGCGGCCGCATCCACTACACGAAATGGACCGATGCCGCCGGGGTCGATCGCTACGGCTGCGAGATCATCGCCGAGACGGTCGATTTCCTGAGCCGGGCGAAGCAGACCCAGAACGACGACGGCAAGTTCATCGACGACGATGACATTCCGTTCTGATCGGGAACCCGAGGCCCGGCGGCGCAAGCCGCCGGACTTCTCCCCTGCTTCACCGGATCGCGCCTGCCGCGTCTGGCAAGGTCCAGCGACCGAATCAGACGGGCATGGACGGGAGCGTCGCCTCTCTATCCTTGATAATTGCACCTGAATTTCGGCTGGTGCTCACAGCAAGAACGACTATTATAGTCGTAGTTCTGGAGTGCGTGCGTATCCCGGTGGGAGGTGATCATGTATGATCACCGCTCGCCAATCTCGGGCTGCGCGCGCGTTACTGGGATGGACACAGGAGACGCTCGCCGACAAGGCCCAGGTCGCATTGACCGCACTCAAACGCCTCGAATCCCAAAGCGGGCTCGAGGTGTTCGAGTCCACCCGCGACCAGGTGCGCCGCGCTCTCGAAGCGGCCGGGATCGTTTTCTTGTCGACGGATAAGGGCGAGGGCGTGTTGCTGCAACACGATACGGTCAACACCGACAAACGGTGAAACAGCGGCCAGCGTGATGTCAGGTTCTCGTCAAAAGGAATGGCTGTCTTCCGCCGAAGATGGTTAACAAATACGTTACCCAAACGTGAGCGAATGATGGGACGCCCGACACAGACTTTCCTCGACAAGCCACCGTCCAGCCAGACGCTGACGTCCTATGATCGCGAGCATATGAAACTCTACATGCGCCTGCTCGATGCCGAGCGTGATGGCGCCGATTGGCGCGAAGCTGTGCAGGTTCTCTTTGGCCTCGATCCCGAACATGACCCCGAGCATTGCCGGTCCATCCATGACGCTCACCTCGCCCGCGCGCACTGGATGACCGAACACGGCTACCGCGAGCTGGTCCGCGAAAGCCAGCGCAATTCCTGACGCGTGATGCGTGCCGCGCATCACCTGTTGACCATCGCCTGACTTCCTCAATTCAACGCGTGCGGGAATCCTGACCCTTCTCAATTCGTTTGAGTAGACCCGGGAGGCCGCGATGACCCCTGACGCATCGACTTGGCGTTCGTCGGCGCAATACGACCATCTGGATGAACTGACGGCATCCGATCTGGCCTGGGAATGGCTGCGCCGCAATGACGATTATGACGCAGATTTTGAAGCCTCAATTGCCGACCATGGAGACCCCCAACCGCTGACCGAACGGATCCGGCAGCGATGGGGGTTGCGATTTCCCTGTCGATCCGTTGGTCCCGCCACCCGATGCGCCGGTCTTTTGGCTCCCGGCGGAGGACACAAGTGTGGTGGTGCTGACCGGGGTCCCTTCGGAACTTGGCGACAGCGCTGACGTCACTCCGCAGAACTGGCGCATCGACTACGCGGTCGAGAATGCAGGTGCGGAGTTTCACTTTCCGCTCGGCAACGGGCAGAAGCTCCAGATTTTCGACGGTGCCATCAAGGGGGACGCGATCGCGGTCGCCATCGTCCCTCTCAGCCTCGCCGGTTTCGACCGGATCGAGGCCATTCAACGCTTCCTTTCGGCCGTGCATGGTCGCGCGATCCCGCCGGATACGCGCCTGACACGCCAGCAACGCGCACGCCTCCGACGGATGCTGCGGGCCTTCGATGGCCATCGGGCCGGCGTCACGCAGCAGGAGATCGCGCGGGTTCTTCTGAACACCGGCCGGCTTGAGCGGGACGAATGGCAGGCGTCCTCGGCCCGTCATGCCATCAAGGCACTCCTGCGCGACGCCCGTTCCATGGTCGCCGGCGGTTATCGGAAACTCCTTCGTCATCGCCGCCCACGATAACGCGATCCTTTGCCCTGATGGTGGGCGATTTCGATACCCCCCAACTTCGCCCTGCAACTCGCCGCTCTTCCTGCGCCACCGTGGTCATTGCCCGCCGCTGATCCGCAGCGGCCGCTTGCAACCCCACGGAGGCCCGATCATGCCACATGAACCCGTCGTCCTGCCGCCGCGTTTTCTACGGACCAAGGAGGCCGCGACCTTTCTCAGCCTCTCGGCCCGGACCCTCGAAAAGCACCGCACCTACGGAACCGGGCCTGCCTATCGCAAGCTCGGCGGCCGTGTGGTCTATGCCATCGACGATCTCGAGGCCTGGACCGAGCGCGGCGCGGTGACCTCCACCTCCGATCCGCGTGGCTCAGTGCTGCCCGCCAAGCGTCAGTCGCTTCCGTCCGGCCCGCAGGCCGGTCGTTACGCCCGCTGATCGCAGCCGGTTCCCTTCATGACGGTGCGACGCCGATCCCTTTCTGAGCGCGGGCAGCTCGACCTGTTCCGGGCGCTCCCCGGCGACTTCGCGCCACGAGACGCGCAGGATCTCATGGCCTATCCCTTCTTCTCCCTCGCCAAGTCGAAGCGCATCGCGCCCATCGACTTCGCTGCCGGCAGCGTGACCATCCGGGTCGAGGCGGTTCCCGATCATGGCATGGCCACGATCTGGGACGCCGACATCCTGATCTGGGCCGCGAGCCAGATCGTCGAAGCCCGCGATGCCGGGCTTCGCACCTCCCGGCTGATGGCCGCCACGCCCTATGAGATTCTCACCTATGTCGGGCGCGGCACGTCGCTTCGCGACTACCAGCGGCTGAAGGCGGCGCTCGACCGGCTGCAATCGACCACGATTTCCACCTCGATCCGCCAGCCGACCGAAGGCCGCCGTCATCGTTTCTCGTGGATCAACGAATGGCAGGAGCGCACCGACCGCAACGGCCGACCCGACGGCATCGAGATGATCGTGCCGGACTGGTTCTACCAAGCCGTCCTCGACGATGCGCTCGTGCTGACCATCGACCGGACCTATTTCGATCTCACCGGCGGCCTCGACCGCTGGCTCTACCGCCTGGTGCGCAAGCACGGCGGCCGCCAGCGCGATGGCTGGCGGTTCGATTTCCGTCACCTTCACCAGAAATCCGGCAGCCTGTCGCCGTTCAAGCGCTTCGCCTTCGAGCTGCGCGACATCATCCGGCGCCAGCCTCTGCCGGGCTATTCGCTGTTTCTCGAAGCTGAGGTTGGCGGGCGGATGCTGCTGGCCTTCGAGCCGGTCGCGCCCTGTGGAAAACCTGTGGATGGCCTCGTGCTATCAGGAACCCGGACTATCGTGCTATCGGGAACCGGAGGCTCGTGCTATCAGGAACCGAAACCGGGCTTAACACCCGGAACCCATTCAGGAAATCGCGCCCTTAACTTAGAGTCTAACAAAGAGTCTAACTTTGAAGAGCGCGCGCGCGATGTGGAAAACCTCATCCGCGACACCGCCAGAAGCCTTGGTAGAGCCGCTAAGAAGAGGGCATCCGACGCCCCGGCATCGCCTCGACCGGCATCTGATCGAGGCGCAACCGAGGCTCCTGAATCTGCAGAAAGACCCCGCCTGCCTCTCGATCTGCCGGGGGGGTGCAAATGATCATCGCGCTCCTCAACCAGAAGGGCGGTGTCGGCAAGACGACGCTGGCGCTGCATCTTGCCGGTGAACTGGCTCAGGGTGGCAAGCGCGTCACCCTGATCGACGCCGATCCGCAAGGCTCCGCCCTCGACTGGTCGCAACAACGCGCGCGTGAGGGCCTGCCACGCGCCTTCGGCACCGTTGGCCTGGCCCGCGACACGCTGCATCGCGAAGCGCCCGAACTCGCCCGCGATGTCGATCGCATCGTCATCGACGGGCCACCGCGCGTCGCCGGCCTCATGCGCTCCGCGCTGCTCGCCGCCGATCTCGTGCTGATCCCGGTGCAGCCATCGCCGTTCGACGGCTGGGCTTCGGCGGAGATGCTCGCCCTCCTGGCGGAGGCGCGCATCTACCGGCCCCAGCTCGTTGCCCGCTTCGTGCTCAACCGCTGCGGTGCCCGCACCGTCATCGCCCGCGAGACCGCCGAGACGCTGGCGGACCACGATCCTCCCGTGCTCACCAGCGCCATCGGCCAGCGCGTCGTCTTCGCCGACGCCGCGCAGACCGGGCGGCTCGTCCGCGAGATCGGGCGCCGATCACCCGCCGCGCGCGAGATTGCCGCCCTGGCCGCCGAGATCGGCCTGCTGGGGATCGGGAGGGTATCGGCATGACGATCCTTACCGGCGACTGCCGCGAAGAAATGCCCTGGCACGCACCCTACGACATGATCATCGCCGATCCGCCCTATGGCGACACTTCGCTCGCCTGGGATCGGCGCGTCGAGGGCTGGGTCGTGCTGGCGCGCGCCGCCCTCAGGCCGACCGGCTCGCTCTGGGTCTTCGGCTCGCTGCGCAGCTTCATGGCGACCGCCGACCGCTTCACTGACGCCGGCTTGCGGATCGCGCAGGAGATCGTCTGGGAAAAGCAGAACGGCACCGGCTTTCATGCCGACCGCTTCAAGCGGGTGCATGAACTGGCCGTCCAGTTCTATCCCGCCGAGACCGCTTGGCGTGACATCTACAACGACGTCCAGACCACGCCCGACGCGACGGCCCGCACGGTGCGGCGCAAGCAGCGCCCGCCCCATACCGGCCAGATCGACGCCGGCCATTATGTCAGCCATGACGGCGGGCCGCGCCTCATGCGCTCGGTCATCTACCTGCGCAACTGCCACGGCCGCGCCATCCATCCGACCGAAAAGCCGTCGGCGCTCCTGGAGATCCTGATCCGCACGAGCTGCCCCGAAGGCGGCCTGGTCGGCGACTGGTTCGCCGGTTCCGGCGCGGCCGGGGAAGCCTGCCGGCTTTCCGGCCGGCGCTATCTCGGCTGCGAGATCGACCCCGACATGGCCGAGTGCGCGCGGGCGCGCATCGCCACCGTGCTGCCATTCCATGACGGAATTTCGTCATGACGGCGCGCACCGAGAAGCGCAGCTTCGCTACGCGCCCGGCCGATCCCGATAACTGGATCAAGGCGGGCGACGCGCCGCCAAAGCGCACGGATACCGCCGACGCCTATTCGGCGCGGCTGACTGTGGACATCACGCCGGCGCTGCGCGGCCGCATCAAGATCGCGGCCTTCCAGCGCGGCATCACCGTCGCCGACATGCTGCGCGACCTGCTGGCGCGCGAGTTTCCCGACATAGGGGGAGACCGCCCATGATCGGCATCGACGCCCATGACGGCGATCTGACCCGCGCGGAACTGACCTGGGTGGAAGGCAAGACCGAATACTGGATCAGATTCGGCCATGCGACTGGTGAGCAGATCCTCGATCGCAACCGGCGTGTTGTATTCTTCCATCCCGGCACGGTGTTTGCGTTCGTCCGCTGGGCGGCGAACGACCACGGCACGATCATTTCGCGCCTCGACATCCTGCGCGCGGTTGCGCCGGGCCAGTCCTATCAGACGCTGCCCTTCGTCCGTCCAGGCGGCGAAATCCTGCTGAAGATCGAAGGCTGGCCGAAGGTCGAGGCTGTCCTTCGCCATGTCGACGGGATCGAGGCCATAGGTGTCGATCCGGCCCAAGTCGATCCCGATCATTGGCGGCACGTCTCCCACTGGATAAACGCAGGCGAAGCGCCGCGTCCCTACACCGCGGAGCGTCATCAGGCATGGCTCTGGCGGCGGGAGATCGCCCCATGACGCGCTTTCGCTATGTCATGGTGACGACGGTTGCCACGCTCGGGATCGCCTTTGCCGGATTCGTTCCGACTGCGCCAAGGCTGGTCTGGAACGCATCGGCCAGCGTGCCGATCGGGTTCTATACTGTCGCACCCGACGACCGGATCGCGGTGCCCGATCTGGTCGCCGTCATCCCACCCGAACCCTTCGCCTCGTTTATGGTCGAGCGCGGCTACGTCGCACGCGACGTGCCGCTTCTGAAGCACGTTCTCGGCCTGCCCGGACAGCGCCTGTGCCGCGATGGCCGCGCCATTATCGTCGACGGCGTTCCGCTCGGCGAGGCGCGCGACCACGACAGCTTCGGCCGAGACCTGCCGGTCTGGCAGGGCTGTCGCGTCATCGCCGAGGGCGAAGTGTTCCTGATGAACCCGGACGTCGGCGACAGCCTCGACGGCCGCTATTTCGGCCCGTTCCCCGCCTCGGCGGTGATCGGCCACGCGATCCCGCTTTTCACCGACGAAGACGGCGAGGGCCGCTTTGTCTGGCGCGCGCCGATGCGGTGACAGCGCGTCCAGAGCGGGGCCGTTGAGCCGTCCCGCGTCTTCTCCACCGCATAGGAAAGGAGCCTTCCATGGCACAGATCGGCCAGTTTACCCGCACCCCGTCCGGCTATTCCGGGCGACTCCGCACGCTCTCGCTGGACGTCGAGCTGACCTTCACGCCGTCGGAAAATGCGGACGCCGACAAGGCGCCTGCCTATCGCATCCATCTCGGCGATGAGTATGGGCCGGAAGTCGGCGCAGGCTGGAAACATTCCGGCGAGCGCGCGGGACCGTTCGTCTCCGTGCTTCTCGACGATCTAGTTTTCCAGCAGCCGATCCGCGCCCGCCTGTTCCAGTCGGACGAAGACGGCCGCGACTGGGGCTTGCACTGGACCCGCCAAAAGAAGCGCGACGAGCAGGAGTGATCATGGTCACGTCCTGCATCCGTCCCGCCTCGGGGAGATGTGGCGCCCGCCGCCGCATCCTCCTCCTTCTTCTTTCCGGCCTGTTCGTCACAGCCATTGCCCCGCTGCCCGGCCTGGCGCAGATCGCCGTGATGGGTCGTGCCGTCGCCGTGCATCCGCACGGCGCCCATATCGAAGAGGCTTCGCAGCGGTTCGGCATCCCGGCGGCATGGATCATCGCCGTGATGCAGGTCGAAAGCGCGGGCAATATGCACGCCATATCGTCTGCCGGCGCGATGGGGCTGATGCAGGTCATGCCCTCGACTTGGGCGGAGCTGCGCATCCGCCATGCTCTCGGCCGCGACCCCTTCGAGCCGCGCGACAACATCCTCGCGGGCACCGCCTACCTACGCGAGATGTGGGATCGCTACGGCAATGTCGCCGCGATGCTCGCGGCCTACAATGCCGGTCCCGGTCGCTACGATGAATACCGCGCGACGGCTCGTCCGCTGCCTGCCGAGACGCGCGCCTATGTCGCTGCTTTGACGCCGATCCTGCTCGGCGAGCGGCCTTCCGGCAGCGGCTCGACGGTCGCTCCGCCGCCCGACTGGCGCGAGGCGGCGCTCTTCGTCGCGCGTGAAATCGGCGCTTCCGCTGCCGATCCCGCGTCCCCCGACCGCACGCCGGACGATGCCCCTTCGCTCGTCCCGGCGGCACCGGACGCACTCACCGCCTTGCAGTCGGAGGGGCTGTTCGTCGCCCGCGATGCCGGTGGGGACCGGCCATGAGCAGCGGCACCGCAATTCGCATCCCATCGGGCGCTGGCGTGTCATGGAGGGCGCAGAGGGTGGCGGCAGGCACCACGACCGAAAGATGGCGAGATAAAAGGGCGCACGGTGCGCTTCGGTTGGGCGGTTGTTTTTGTTCAGGTTTCCGGCGCGTTCCGCACCGTGCGGCGCTGGCGCGCACCGTGCGCTGCGCGCCCATCTTTCTGATTTTCCATGATGGTTTGCACCGTGCGGGGCGACGCCATGTCCGATGAGCGCGAGTTCCGCATTCGTCCGGGCCGCATCCGGTCGACCCATGCGCAGCAGGCCCGGCCCTTCGTAGCCCAAGCACTCGCCGCCGCCCAGAAGGCCGGCGGGCGCGTCTCGCGCTCCGGCAAGATCACATCGGGCAACCGCTCACGCTTCGGGCGCGGTCAGCGCGCCAGCATCCAGGCCAATCGTCTCCTCACCGGACGCTCGCGCATCGTCGTCATCAAGACCCGCGTGGTTCGCCATACGGCGCGCTCGGCTCCGCTCGGCGCACACCTCGATTATCTGCGCCGCGATGGCGTGACCCGTGCCGCGAACGAAGTGAGCAATGGGCAGCAGTACGAAAAGGCGCGGATGTTCGGCCCGGAAGGCGACGACATGGACGTGCGTGCCTTCGCCGAGCGCTGCGATGACGACCGGCATCATTTCCGCTTCATCGTCTCGCCCGAAGACGCGGTAGACATGGCCGATCTCAAGGATCACGCCCGCGAATTGATGGGGCAGATGGAGAAGGACCTCGGCACCCGGCTCGACTGGGTGGCGGTCGATCACTGGAACACCGACAATCCCCACATCCATGTCATCCTGCGCGGCCGCGCCGACGACGGCCAGGACCTCGTGATCTCCCGCGACTACATTAAGGAAGGCATGCGCGCCCGTGCGCAGGATCTGGTCACGCAGGAACTCGGCCCGCGCACCGATCTGGAGATCCACCGCAATCTGGAGCGGCAGGTCGAGGCGGAACGCTGGACGCAACTCGACCGGCAGCTTGTCCGCGACGCCGGCAAGTCCGGCATCATTGACCTTGCCCCGCCCGCCGACCGTCAGCCGGACGAGTTTCATGCGCTGAAGGTGGGGCGGCTGCGAACCCTCGAAATTCGCGGGCTGGCCGGACAGGTCGGCCATTCGCAATGGTTCATCAAGCCCGAAGCCGAAACGGTGCTGCGCGAGATGGGCGAGCGCGGCGACATCATTAAACGTATGCACCGTGCCCTGACCGAACGCGGCATCGAGCGCGGTTCGGCCAGCTACGTCCTTGCCGGTGAAAGCCTCGACGTTCCCGTCATCGGCCGCCTGGTCGAGCGCGGCCTCGACGACGAGTTGAAAGGCACGGCCTATGCCGTGGTCGATGGCGTCGACGGGCGGACCCATCATATCAAGCTGCCGCATCTCGACGCCGCCGGCGACAGCCCGCCCGGTTCCATCGTTGAACTGCGATCCTGGGAGGACCCGCAGGGGCAGCGCCGCGTCGCGCTCGCCATCCGCGCCGATCTCGATCTTGATGCGCAGGTCGGCGCCATCGGCGCGACCTGGCTCGACCGGCAGGCCGTGGCACGCGAACCGATCTCTCTTTCGGATAGCGGTTTCGGCGCCGAGGTTCGTCAGGCCCTGGACGAACGCGCGAAACATCTGATCGGCGAGGGCTTTGCCGAGCGGCAGGGCGGGCGTGTCGTCTTCGCGCGCCGGCTGCTCAGCACGTTGCGCCAACGCGAACTCGACAGTCTCGGCGAGAAGCTGGCGGCTGAGACCGGCATGTCCTTCGAGCGCGCCGCCAGCGGCGAATATGTTGCCGGCTCCTATCGCCAGCGTTTCGCGCTCGCCTCCGGCCGCTTCGCCATGATCGACGACGGCCTGGGCTTCCAGCTCGTGCCCTGGTCGCCCTCTCTTGAAAAGCAGATCGGCCGCCACGTCTCCGGCGTCGCCCGCGACGATGGCGGCGTCGATTGGGACTTCGGGCGCAAGCGCGCCCTCGGCCTCTGACAGCAATCGGAAAGGAACCACCGCCATGTCCGCCACCAAGATTCTCTGGGGACAGATCACCATCGTCTTCCTCATCATCCTCGCCACCACCTGGGGCGCGACGCAGTATGTCGCCTGGAGCCTCGGCTATCAGGCGCAGCTCGGGCCGCCCTGGTTCGAGCTGTTCGGGATGCCGATCTATTATCCGCCCGCGATCTTCTGGTGGTGGTATTTCTATGAAGCCTATGCGCCGCCGATCTTCGCCAAGGGCGGAGTCATCGCGGCATCGGGCGGCTTCATCGCCATCGCGGTCGCCATCGGCATGTCGGTCTGGCGGGCGCGTGAGGCCAAGAACGTCGCCACCTATGGCTCGGCGCGATGGGCGGAGCAAAGAGAGATCAAGGCGGCGGGCCTGCTCGATCCTGATGGGGTCGTGCTCGGCCGCTACGATCAGGAATATCTGCGCCATGACGGGCCGGAACATGTGCTGTGCTTCGCGCCGACACGATCCGGCAAGGGCGTCGGCTTGGTTGTCCCCTCGCTGCTGACCTGGCCGGGCTCGGCCATCGTCCACGACATCAAGGGCGAGAACTGGCAGCTCACCTCCGGCTTCCGTTCACGCCATGGGCGCGTGCTGCTCTTCGATCCGACCAACCCGAAATCCTCGGCCTACAATCCGCTGCTCGAGGTACGCCGCGGCGAGTGGGAGGTGCGCGACGTCCAGAACATCGCCGACATCCTCGTCGATCCGGAAGGTAGTCTCGACAAGCGCAACCATTGGGAAAAGACCTCCCACAGCCTCCTCGTGGGCGCCATCCTGCATGTGCTTTACGCCGAACCCGACAAGACGCTGGCGGGTGTCGCAAAATTCCTCTCCGATCCGAAGCGCCCGGTGGAATCCACCCTGCGCGCTATGATGAAGACCCCTCATCTGGGTGAAGCGGGGCCGCACCCTGTTGTCGCTAGTGCGGCACGTGAGTTGCGCAACAAATCCGAGAACGAGCGTAGCGGCGTGTTGTCGACGGCGATGTCGTTCCTCGGCCTCTATCGCGATCCGGTCGTGGCCGAGGTCACACGCCGCTCCGACTGGCGCATCAGCGATATAGTGGGAAGCGATCAACCGACCACGCTCTACCTCGTCGTACCGCCTTCCGATATCAACCGCACCAAGCCGCTGATGCGATTGCTGCTGAATCAGGTTGGCCGTCGCCTGACCGAGGATCTGCAGGCGAACTCCGGTCGGCATCGGCTGCTCTTGATGCTCGACGAGTTTCCGGCGCTCGGCAGGCTTGATTTTTTCGAAACCGCGCTGGCCTTCATGGCCGGCTACGGCCTGAAATCCTTCCTGATCGCGCAGTCGCTGAACCAGATCGAGAAAGCCTACGGGCCGAACAATTCGATCCTCGACAACTGCCATGTGCGGGTCAGCTTCGCGACGAATGACGAGCGCACCGCGAAACGGGTGTCGGACGCGCTCGGCACCGCCACCGAGATGAAGGCGATGAAAAACTATGCCGGCCATCGCCTGTCACCCTGGCTCGGGCACCTCATGGTCTCGCGCTCGGAAACCGCGCGCCAGTTGCTGACGCCAGGCGAGATCATGCAGCTTCCCCCACATGAGGAGATCGTCATGGTGGCAGGCATCCCCCCGATCCGGGCGACGAAGGCGCGCTATTACGAGGACGCCCGGTTTCGGGAGCGTGTTCTGTCACCGCCTGAATTGAAAGACCCCGAAGGAACCCGGCCCGACGACTGGACTACGCTTCCGATCCCGCCGCGCCCGGAAGGCGCCACGGATCAAGATGCCCAGAGGACCGATGGTGAAGATCCGACCGAATCCGAACGCCGGTTGCAGCCGGAACTCAACCGCGTGAAGCCGGTGGAGAAGAAAAAGCCGATCGAGAATGAATTCGAGATCGCGCCATCTGATGAAGTCGAGGAAGAAGCCACGCAAAATCGGCGCATGATCCGCCAGGTGCAAGGGATTGCCCGGCAGGTTGCCATGGACCCGAACGACGGCATGGAGCTGTAGCGCCATGGCAAATCGCCGGAAGAAGAAAAAACTCACCGTCTATCTGGACCCCGATGTCGAAAAAGCCCTGACCGAGTTTGCCGCGCGGCGGGATCAGTCGCAGTCGATGATCGGCGAGGCGGCCATCGCATCCTTTTTGTCCCCCGACGACGCCGAACGTCGAGAGGCAGTCGTCGCCAGGCGGCTCGACCAGATCGACCGGCGCATCACCCGGATGGAGCGTGACGTCGGTATCGCTGTCGAAAGCCTGGCGGTGTTCATCCGCTTCTGGATCAATACGACACCGGCATTGCCCGAGCCCGCAGCACAGGCGGCACGGGCCAAAGCCAATGAGCGCTATGAAGCATTCATCACGGCACTCGGCCGGCGTTTGGCCCAAGGGCCGAAACTCAGGCAGGAGGTTTCAGAAGATGTAGCTGGTTTTGACGCGCGTGAGTGATTTCTTCATGCGTTCTCCTACGAGTTGATCGGAATCGGATATCGCGCAAATTCGGTCCGAGACATATCTGGGCGAGGACTCTCTATGCAGGTCTCGCATTTTTCGACCGCTTCCGGCCCGAGGCTGTGTGAGAACTCTGCGCAGCTGATCGGTCAAGCTGCCTTTCCATGGCGCGCATCGGCTCCGTTCATCCGGCTATCGCTTTGAGGGTCGAGGCAACGCCGGCGACGGCAATGGCTCGCTTCATGTTGTAGGCCAGGATGGCCAGGCTGGCTTCTGTGGCGACGTTTTTGAGCCCGCGCGTTCGGAAGTGGGTGGCGCCCATCCAGCCTTTTATGGTGCCGAAGACGTGCTCGACCGTGCAGCGTCGTACCGCCATTGCTTCGGGCATCGCTTGGAGCCTTCGCTCCATCTGATCGAGTACTGCTTCGTTCGTGCTCCCATCTTCGGATGCGCTTCTCCTTGCCGGCGGTGCACAGGGGACGAGATGAGCACGCACCGCAGGCTTTCTGGTTGAAGTAAACACCGATGAGCTTGCCGCCCTCCACCCTGGCGAAGCGCTTCTGCAGCTGCTCGCCAACTGGGCAGCGGTAGGTGTCGGTCTCAGGCTCATGCACGAACATAGCCTTGCCCCAAAAGCCACGCGCCTGAGCCGGTGACGTATTGGGCTTGGGTACCATCGGGATGATGCCTGCTTCAGCGCAGGAGCGGATCTGCTCGCCCTCATAGTATCCACGATCGGCAAGCGCGATCATGTCGGAAGCGCCAGCCTCGGCCTGTGCGGCTTTGGCCATCTCAAGCAGATGCGAGCGGTCATGGCCGCGGTTGCTCACCGCATTGGCGACGACGATATGGTGCTTGGTATCGACGGCGGCCTGGACGTTGTAACCGACTACACCGCGATGATCGCTTCCGGTTGCCATGGCGCGGGCGTCCGGGTCGGTGAGCGAGATCTGCTCATCTGGAGCGGCTTGCAGTTGTCGACCAATCTCCTCGAGCTCGCCGAGCCGACCGCGCAGCGACGCCAGTCGCTCGGTCAGGTGCTCGATGCGCGGCGTAGCCGGGCCGGCTTCCGCACTGTCGGCTTCCTCAAGCTCGGCAAGATAGCGCGCGATGCTCTCCTCGACATGGGCCCTCCGGCGCGCCAGCTTGCCCTTGGTGTAGTTCTTCTCGTGCGTGTTCACCGCTGGAGCGCCCGCAAGCGTGACCCATCGATCGCGACCATGCCGCCACCCACCAGACCAAGAGCGCGGCAGATAGCAACAAAGCGCTGACATGCGATCTGGATCGCACCGGCATTGTCGCGGCGGAAGTCGGCGATGGTCTTGAAGTCCGGCACCAGCTTGCCGGTCAGCCACATCAGCTCGATGTTGCGACCTGCCTCGCGCTCGAGTTTCCGGCTCGAGGTCAGCTGATACAGGTATCCATAGACATAGAGCTTGAGCATTGTGCCGGGCGCGTAGCCGGGCCTGCCAGTCGCTGCCGGCTGCACACGAGCGAAACCGAGTTCGGCCAGATCGAGTTCATCGACAAATGCGTCGATGATGCGAACCGGGTTGTCAGCATCCACATAGTCTTCGACACACGCCGGCAAAAAGCTCGCCTGGTGACGGTCAGCAGCTTCAACGAAACGTCCCATACGGCACCCCCGAAGCAGTGCCAGATCATAGCATCATCAGGGGTTTTCACACAGCCTCGGCCCCATCCCGGTCGTTCCTGTTGTCGGTCATCACTCCTAAAACCAGACGTAGGTCGGGGCTGTCGTCATACCTATAACACCTACTGCAGAACGGTCATTTGTCTGGGATCACCGCGACAATGGCCGTGCAGGGTTCGTCATCCCCGTATGCGGCAACGTCACCCCCCATTAGCGGACGGAGCAGGATTTCAAGCATTCCGCGACAACTAGGAAAGCATCTTCGCCGACACCCATGACGAGGGCTGAAGCACGATTTCGCTGCCATGGGCGACCTAAGTGAAAAAGACCTGGTACGGGAGACAGCCCGCCTGCCTGCAGAAAGCTTCCGTTGGAACGGGTACTGCCTGGAATCTGGAGCCATGCGCTCTCATCTCGATATCCAATGCACCAGATGACGGAATCGACCACCCGGTTCGATCCATCGGCAAAGAATGCGAAGCGGTCTTGTGAAGAGACCAAGCGTTTTGCGACGCCTACGCCCCTTCGTTCCAAGTCGTCAAGGCTGCGATCCCTGTCAGGAAAGGGGTCCGCGCGCCGCATCAGGCGTCCTATCGCGGATTCGGGCCTTGCTCTCATCAAGCCCAATGTGTGCAGCCACCACCATGTACTCTTGCCCAGAATGCGCTCGGGAAACAGACCGCGGCTGCGTCCAGCGGCAAGCACCACTTCATGGGTCAAAGCCAGCCCAGCTGCGATGTCGCGCCCGCTTGCTCCATCCCCGACAACAAGGACCGTGCCAGGCGGGAGATCACCGGGATTGTGATAACTTTCCGGTGTCAGTTGAGCGACCGCATTGTTGAAGCCGGCAGCAATCGTTGGGATTATTGGTTTCTGAAACGCACCCGTCGCGACGATTGCCGCCTTGGCTACCACGTGTCTGCCATCATCGAGTTGCGCGGTGAACCGCCCATCGGGCCGGCGTTCGAGCCGAGTCGCGCCATTTTCAGAATGCACCCGTAGGTCGAAGTGGCTGGCGTAGGTTTCGAGATAGTTCGCAAACTCGTCTCGCGTTGGGTAGCCGTCCGGGCCCCCGTCGAGCGCAAGACCAGGCAGCGAACTGAATGCGCGCGGGGTAAACAACGTCATGGAATCGTAGCGACGGCGCCAACTGTCGCCGATGCGGGCGTGGCGATCAACGATCAGGAATGAAAGCTCTGTTCTGGCAAGGTAATAACCGGCTGCGAGACCCGCTTGACCCGCGCCGATCACCAGAACGTCTATTTCCCCCGAACCATGGCTCTCGAATAGCTGGCGAGGACTTCTGTTCATGTAGTTTTTGCTTCACCTCGTGCCAGAACGCTCTCCACGAGCAAAAGCCCTACGCCGCAAACAATCGCTACGTCGGCAACGTTAAAGGTGGGCCAATGATAGCTGCCAACGTAAAAATCCAGAAAATCCGTCACGGCACCCTGGCGCAGCCGATCGAGCAGATTGCCGAGCGCACCTCCGACGATGAGCCCAAGGGCGCAGGCCGTTAGTCTGCTGTCGGTTCGCTTGATCCAGACCAGGAGCCCCGCAACTATGGTAAGCGTGAACGCTACCAGGGTCCAAGCCGGAGCCTGGCCGAACAATCCGAAGCTCACGCCGGTATTGAAGCCGAGCACGAGATTGAAGAAGCCGGTAACGGGGATGACCTGAGGCGGATTCATAGCATGGTTCAGCACCCACCACTTCGTCGCCTGATCGAAGAAAAATCCGCCAAAGGCAATGGGAAGGCCGAGCCTGAGCATGTCGAGATTTCCTTTAACTTCGGTTTAGCCGATGCGGCCGAGGGCCGGGAAGGTCTGGAGCAGCCATATCGCAAAGCTGGAGAGATGGCCGGTGATCATGGCGATGCCCATCACCACCATCACCCCACCAGCGACGATTTTGAGCACGCGGCCAGTGCGGCGCATCGACATCATCCGAGCCATGAACCCGCGCATGAACAAAGCGGCCAAGATGAAAGGGAGGCCAAGACCAAGGGAGTAGACGGCGAGCAGCGTCGTTCCGCTTGCCACCGTGGCGTTCGCGGCGGACAGGGTCAAAATCACTCCCAGCACTGGTCCGATGCAGGGAGTCCAGCCGAACGCGAAAGCGAGACCAAGGAGATAAGCGGCCCCGGCGCTTCCGCTGCCCGGGTTGGCATGGAACCGGGCTTCACGATTGAGCCAGGGCATGGGTACAAGGCCGGTCGTGAACAGGCCGAAAACGATGACGATCCCCCCGCCAATCAGATTAGCTTCGAAAAGATACATGCGCAGGAGCCGGCTCAACACGGTGGCGCTGGCCCCAAGGATGACGAACACGGTCGTGAAGCCGAGGACGAAGCAGAGGCTGAGGCCGAGAGTTCGGCCCGCTGCCCTGAATTCTGTATCGGCCGCAATTCCGTCTGGGCTAATCGTCCGGCCTGCGACGTAGGAAATATAGCCCGGCACCAGCGGCAGAACGCAGGGCGACAGGAAGGATACGACGCCAGCGGCGAAAGCCGTCGCTATTCCGATGCTGGAGAACTCCATCAGCCAATCTCGCCCGCCAGGCGGCGGAGCTTCTGCAATCGAATCTCTCGCGGCTCGTGCATGTCGAGCGTGCCGACGAATTGGCTCTCGGCATCCATCATGTAGACGCCTGCGGTGTGATCCATCGTGTATTCGCCCCCCTCCAGAGGCACTTTTCGCGCGTAGGCCGCAAAGGCCTTCACCACGGCGTCCGTTTCCTGTCGATTTCCCCGCAATGCGAGGATGCGATCATCAAAGGCTGTCATGTATTGAGACAGCAGTTCTTGGGTGTCCCGTTCGGGATCGACGGTGAAGAACAGTACGTTGAACTGGTCGGCTGCCGGCCCGAGCTCGTTCATGAGATCGCTGAGTTCGTAGAGCGTGGTCGGACACACATCGGGACAATGGGTGAAGCCGAAGAAGGCGAGATAAGGCTTTCCAGCCAGCGCGGCATTGCCGATTGTCTCGCCTTGATGAGATGTGAGCTGGAACGGGCCGCCGATAGCTGCGATGCCTGTCGAAGACGCGACCGCCGCAGTTTGCTGCTGCCAAGGCTTGGATACTGACAAGCCGATGAAAAGCCCGCCGACAACGGCGACGGCAACCCATGCAACGAGGCGGAAAAGTTTGACGCCGCTCATTGGACAGCCTCTCCGTGCCCGTCATGTTCGTTCGCAGATTCCGGACGAGCACCCATGTTCTGCACAGCGAACTCAACGTCAATGGTACCGGCTAGCTCGAACACCAGCGTTGCCGCAAACCGCTCCCCTTCCTTCAAAGGACGCGATGGCTTCAAAAACATGATGTGCATACGGCCAGGTTGAAGTTCGATCTTCTCGCCAGCCCCAATTTCGATGCCATTTTGCACAGGCCTCATGCTGGCAACCCCGTCGCTCACGGTCGACGCGTGGATCTCCACCCGTTCTGACAGAGGTGATGAGATTGAGACCAGACGGTCGGCAATGTCGCCATCGTTCGTCAGCGTCAGATAGCCACCGGCTACCGGGGCGATCGGCGGAGTCGCGCGTGACCACGGATGATCGATGGTGATCGAACCACCCTGGAAGTCGTGCCCCACAGCAGGAGAGATCGATACTGCAAGGGCAAGGAAGGCGGCGGATAGAGCTCGCATGTTGGCCATGTTATTTTCCTTTGTTTCCAGCTTCTCCGGCCTTTTCAAGGATTTCCAAGCCGCTTCTGACAACGACAACAACCACACCCAGGCCAATGATCAGATCCGGATAGGGCGAGCTGAAAAGAATTACGGCGAGACCAGAAACAGCGATCGCCGAGTTCACGAGCATGTCGTTTGTCGTGAAAATCCATGAGGCTTGCAGATGCACGCCGTTTTCCCGATGTGATTTTAAAATCCACATACAGACCGTATTCGTAAGGGCGCTCGCTATCGCCACGGCGATCATGACCGGCCCTATTGGATCAGAGCCAGTAATGAAGCGTCGACCGACCTCAAACAGAAGCAGACCGGCGAATATAATCAGTAGGATACCTGACAACCGGGCAACGCGAACCTTCGCCGCCAATCCGCGCCCTACGACGAAAAGACTGATGGCGTAGACACCGGCATCGCCAAGATTATCGAGTGCAGAGCCCATCAATCCTGTTGACTGAGCCCACCACCCTAATCCTCCCACAATGGCTGCCTGGGCCGTATTGATCGCAAGCACCCATGCGAGCGCCCATTGTTCGCTCTTCTCGGATGAAGTGGCACTGCCCTTGGACTGATTATTCATAAACTACACCTCGGCTTTCTTGGCGAGAAGTGGAAGCCGCGACCTGCCTTCGCGCACTGCTTAAGCTCATTTGTCGCGGGTGCCGCGCCAGGTCAGCAGGCGCAGCGCACTGGCCGTAACGAGGACCGTAGCGCCCGTATCGGCGAGGATCGCCATCCAGAGCGTGGTAATGCCGAATAGAGTCGTCACGAGGAAGACGGCCTTCAGACCAAGCGCTATGGCGATATTTTGCCAAATATTGCCGAGTGTCGCCTGTGACAACCCGATGAGATCGGCAACACCCGTCACCCGGTTTCTGAGCAGCGCGGCATCTGCGGTCTCCAGAGCAACGTCGGTGCCTGCACCCATGGCAACGCCAACGGAAGCGGCTGCGAGCGCCGGCGCGTCATTGATACCGTCTCCCACCATGGCGATCGGGCCATTTGCTTTGAGGCGACCGATCTCGGCGAGCTTGGCGTCGGGCAACAATTCGGCGCTTGCCTCAAGGCCAAGATGGGCCGCAATGGCGTCGGCCGTGCGCTTGTTGTCGCCGGTCAGCATCAGAGGGCGCACACCTCGATCTGTCAGTCGCTTCACACCTTCGATAGCGTCGTCGCGCGGTTCGTCGCGCAACGCGATCAATCCCTCGATGCTCTTGCCCTTTATAAGCACGACGACCGTCTTGCCCTGGCTCTCCAGTGTGGTGATCGCCTCGGCGATGTTCTCTTCGAGTGCAGTCTGTTCGGCGGCATGACGGGGAGACCCGACCGAAGCGAAGCCGTCCTTCAACCGCGCTGTGACCGCTTTGCCGGGTGTGGCAACGCCGCCCCCGAAGGTGACGGGCAGTTCGAGCCCCCGCACCTTTGCCGCCTCCACGATTGCAACCCCGAGAGGATGGCTGGTGCTGCGCTCGACGGCCGCTGCAATGGCAAGGACGGAATTCTCGTCCCCAATGATCGGCACAATGTCCGTCACCTGGGGATGGCCACGCGTCAGCGTTCCTGTCTTGTCGAAGGCAACAGTTACGACCTTACCGAGTATTTCCAGCGCCGCACCGCTCTTGATCAGCAATCCCTGACGCGCGCCGGCGGCAAGACCTGAGGCGATGGCCGCCGGCGTGGAAATAACGAGTGCGCAGGGGCAAGCAATGAGCAGCGTGGCAAGGCCCCGATACACCCATGTCATCCAGTCTCCGCCGAAGGCGAGCGGGGGCACGACAACGATCAGAGCTGCGACGACCATCGCGCCCGGCGTATACCAACGGCTGAAACGGTCGATCATACGCGCCGTCGGGGCCTTTGATTCCTGAGCTTCCTCGACCATGTGGATGATGCGGGCAATGGTATTGTCGGCCGCGACATGGCTGATCGACACCCGCAACTCGCCATTTGCATTGATGCTGCCGGCATAGACGTTTGCGCCGGCTTCTTTCAGCACGGGCATGGATTCGCCTGTCACGGGCGCCTCATCGACCTCAGATGCACCATCAATCACCGTGCCGTCAGACGGCACACGGTCCCCAGGCCGAACAACGACGACATCACCAATGGCCAGCTCTTCGGCAGCGACCTGCTCAATGACACCATCACGCTCGCGGAACGCGACCCGGGGCACGAGATCGATCAGCGCTTCAATGCCTGCCCGCGCACGGCCTGCCGCCACGGTTTCAAGCAGTTCGCCCACTGCGAACAGGAAGATCACGACAGCAGCTTCTTCGGCCTCGCCGATGGCGACCGCGCCGAGTGCCGCGACCGTCATCAACGTCTCGATAGTGAAGGGTGAGCCGGACATCGCACCGGCGACCGCCCGCCTCGCGAACGGGATGACGCTGATCAATGCAGCGCCCGAATAGAGCCATTGCTCCCATTCGGGCAGGACACGCGCGAGGGCGAAGGCAAGGATGAACAACGCGCCGGTAAGGAGCACAAGCCGACCCTTGTTGCCTTTCCACCATGCCTCTGCGATGCGCTTCCGAGGTGGGCTCGCCTTTGCCTCGGTCTGCTCGAGCACTGGTGTGTAGCCGAGCGCTCGGATCTTTTGCTCAATGGTGCCGAGGACCGTCCGGTCTTCATCGAGTTGCAATGCAAGCGTCTCGTTGGCGTAGCTGACATTGATGTCGCTAACGCCCGGCAGGCGTTGCACCGCCGTCTCGATTTTCAACGCGCAAGAGGCGCAGTCCATGCCTTCGACACGTAGTCTGTAATTGCTCGCAGCCGCCATGGTATCACCTCGCCAATTAGATGTGACACCGCAGATAGACCCTGTAGCAACTACAGGGTCAAGGGCCGGTTTTCTATGATTACCTTTGTGCGGCGATCCGTGTGCGAATTCGTCGCACAGCTTCAACAAAAGAGACTTGACCTTGTAGCTGGTACAGGGTGCAACGATGCGTGAAATACAAAGCTTGATGGAACGAAAGAAACGCTGCGAAAGGGAGTGCTATGACCGCCGGAGCAGGCACAACTGCAAATGCTTGGGCGGTCGTGTTCCTGGCGTGGTTCATCGCGCTTGCTGCCTCGCTCGGCGCTCTCTTCATTGGTGAGATCATGGGACAGACGCCGTGCAATCTGTGCTGGTATCAGCGCGCTTTCATGTTTCCGCTGGCGGTCATTCTGGCTGTCGCTAGCTTTCGGGGCGAGACCAGCGTTTCCTGGTACGGGCTTCCATTGACCACCCTCGGCGCCGCCATCGCGGCGTTCCACTCCCTGCTTTATGCGGGCATCATTCCCGCCGCCATCGAGCCCTGTGGTCAAGACGGCCCATCCTGTTCGAGCGCCGATATGACGATCCTTGGCGTTTTGCCGCTCCCCTACCTGTCGCTCGTTGCCTTCTTGAGCATTGCCCTTCTTCTCATTCTCGCGCGCCGGAGGCGTCCAGCATGACCAGACGGTCCGTCGTACTTTTCACTGGCCTCGTCGCACTGATCGTCTTTGCCGGCGGAGCCTTTCTCTACGACCGCTACGGCAGCACCTCGGCACAGCCCGTTCCAGCACCGCAAGGTGATGCGATGACCAGGGCGCATTCACCAATCATTGGCCCTGCGGATGCGCCGGTGACGATCGTGGAATTCTTCGATCCTTCTTGCGAGGCGTGCCGAGCTTTTTATCCAGCCGTTAAGCAGATCATGGCGAATTTCCCTGGCGAGACGCGCCTTGTCATCCGATACGCGCCCTTCCATGAGGGATCGGACGAAGCCGTCAGGATTTTGGAAGCGGCTCGTCTTCAGGACCGCTACGAACCGGTGCTGGAGGCCCTGCTGGCGCGACAGCCGGAATGGGCCGTGCATGGTGCACCCGACCTTGCGAAAGCCTGGGAGATCGCAGCGGCGGCCGGGCTTAATGCCGAACAGGCACGGCGCGAAATGTCCTCGGCCGAGATCGATGCGGTTCTTGAGCTGGATCTGGCCGATGTTCAGAGCAATAATATCCGTCAGACACCAACCTTTTTTGTGAATAGTAGGCCGCTGGGATCCATCGGACCGCAGCAACTCTACGATCTGGTGCGTGAAGAAGTGGAGAGCGCCAGAGCGGCGCAATAGGCTACCCATCGAGATCGACAAACGTCCAGATCCGGCCTACATTAACCCTGTATTCGCTACAGGGTAGTTCAATGAACTCTTCCATTCTGACGATCGGTCATCTTGCAAGGCAAACCAGTACCAAGGTCGAAACAATCCGGTTTTACGAGAAGAAGGGTCTACTGCCCGAGCCGTCACGCACCGACGGTAACTACCGGGCCTATGAGCCGGATCATCTGAATCGCCTAAGCTTCATCCGGCGCGCGCGTGATCTCGGTTTTTCGCTCGACCAGATCAGGGCACTTCTCGCGCTCTCCGACAATCGCGGGCAATCCTGCGCGGCTGTTGATGCCATCGCCAGTGAACATCGTGCAGAGGTCGAAAAGAAGATCACTGATCTGATGGCGCTAAAGGCCGAACTCGACAGGATGATCGACCAGTGTGGGTGCGGCGTGGTCGCCGATTGCAGGATTATTGAAACCCTGTCGCCGAAATGATTGGCGGGGTGGAAGTGCAGAACATTGACGTGCGCGCCCACCAAATATAATTGTCATTTCGATAAAACGTGAAATGTTAAAATGTTATGGAAGAGAATGACGCGCTTGTGGGCTTCGCCGCGCTGGCTCACGAGGATCGCTTACGGATAATCCGCATGTTGGTGGTCGCTGGCGCTGACGGGATGGCCGCTGGTGCCATCGCCCTCGCGCTCGATGATTCGCCGCCATCGCGCATTTCCTTCCATCTCAAGGAACTGGAACACGCCGGACTCGTGCGGGGGCGACGAGATGGGAAGTCGATTATCTATAGTGCCTGTTGGCCGGCGCTTTCCGATCTAGTCGCCTTTCTCATGCACGACTGCTGCGAGGGCCACTGTAAATATTGCGATCAAGCGATTGCCTTATTCGCAAAATGCGAAGGCCGCCCAACAGGGTCGATCCGCAGCGACTAGGACTGGCCGTGCAAAAAATCCTCCCCTTAGTTGAAAACAACCTCCTGCTGCTGGCCGTCGCGACGGCCGCGCTCGGCCTGCTGGTGCCTTCTGTCGGGGTCATCCTTGAAAGCGGCATAAGCCCGCTTCTGGCCATGCTGATGCTGGTTATCAGCCTGACCTTTGACGTTCATGCCGTGAAGTTGGTTTTCAAAAAGCCGAGTCGGCAGCTATGGACGCTCGGACTCGTCTATGGCCCTATGTCGCTCGCCGGCTGGCTTACAGGACGCCTGTTTTTCGGTTCGGGGCCGCTGGCCGCAGGTCAAACCCTTGTGGGAACCCTGCCGACTGACGTTTCCGCGCCGCTGTTGGTCCTACTCGCGCGCGGCAATGTAGCCCTCGCGGCCGTCCTCAATGCCGTCAACACGGTCCTTTCGCCATTCATCGTGCCGATCTTGTTCCTACTTCTCACCGGCATCGAGCTGCAAGTGCCGATCGGGGCGGTCATCATGGAATTGGTGCTGATCGTGGTGCTACCGACTGTGATCGGGGTCTATCTGCGTACACGATACCCGGAAGCTATCGGCCGACACGATGGCCTCTATCCGTGCTTCATGTCATAGCAGCTTTGGCGACGATCAACGTCTTGATCGCCGGCATGCTTTGGCAGGTCGTTCAACAACGTCCGCTTGGAGGTGTTGACTGCTGAAAGCTGCCTTTCAGCATTCCCTGAAGGTTTTTCGATGCGGGCCGCAGCGCGGCGTTGGCCGCCGGAGTTGGCGGCAGAAGCAAACGGGCTGATCTGAGGGGCGCGCGATGACATGATCGGAAGCAGGTCTGACCGTCTCCTTCCTGTCGTGTTCGATGGTCTTGCGGTGTTCAGCGTTACGTGGCGCAAACCGATGCCTCAAAAACCCGGCGAAACCCTTGATGGCCCGAGTATGGGCCTCCTGAGCCTTGTCGCCCATTCCACGGATACGCATGTCTTCGATCATGCGCGCGCGCAGTGGGGTGGTCCCCTCCTTCTTCATGGGAACCTCCTGTCTGATGATTGAGATGACCCCAATCGTCAGGCCAGGAACCCGAGTCACAAAGAACCCTGGTCGATCAGCAGGCGCACCGCTTGTCACGAGCGCCATTGCCGCGCGAGCGGCTTAGTCCTTCCACCCCATTTCTGCTTTCGGACGGATCGCCGATTCGCCGCAGACATTGTCGTGGTGAACAACCGCCGTTCTCCTGTATTTGCACGCTACGCTACTACTACGACCGAAACTTGTTGAAAGGACCGGTTTTGAGTCTCTTTTAGTGATCCCCATCCGGGGATCGCATCTCGCCTCCTCGGCGGAACGGGGACGAGATGGCAGGCATCAACCACAAACAGGCAACCGTGGACCGCGGCGCGCGCATGCTCCGGACGGCGCTCGGGCCTGCCATCTCAGCCCTGCTGCAAGACCCGTCCGTTGTCGAGGTCATGCTGAACCCCGACGGACGCATCTGGGTCGACCGGCTGTCCGAAGGACTGGCCGACACCGGCGAGATGCTGCCCGCCGCCGATGGCGAGCGAATCGTGCGGCTGGTTGCCCACCATGTCGGCGTCGCAGTTCACACCCGCAGCCCCCGCGTCTCGGCGGAACTTCCGGAAACAGGTGAGCGGTTCGAGGGATTGCTGCCGCCGGTCGTCGCCGCGCCGGCCTTCGCCATCCGCAAACCAGCCGTCGCGGTCTTCACGTTGGACGACTATGTGGCGGCCGAAATCATGTCCGCAGATCAGGCGGAAACGCTCCGCGCCGCCGTCCAGTCGCGAGCGAACATCCTCGTCGCGGGCGGCACGTCCACTGGCAAGACCACGCTGACCAATGCGCTTCTGGCCGAAGTCGCAAAGGGCGCCGATCGTGTCGTCATCATCGAGGACACCCGCGAGTTGCAATGCGCAGCGCCCAATCTCGTGGCGATGCGCACCAAGGATGGCGTCGCCAGCTTGTCCGATCTGGTGCGGTCTTCGCTACGCCTGCGTCCGGACCGCATTCCGATCGGTGAGGTGCGCGGCGCCGAGGCGCTCGATCTCCTCAAAGCCTGGGGCACCGGCCATCCGGGCGGCATCGGCACCATCCATGCCGGGTCCGGCATCGGCGCCCTGCGCCGCCTCGAACAATTGATCCAGGAAGCCGTCGTCACCGTCCCGCGCGCCATGATCGCCGAGACCATCGACCTCGTGGCCGTCCTCGCCGGTCGTGGTTCCGCACGGCGGCTTGTCGAACTCGCCCGCGTAGAAGGTCTCGGTCCCGACGGCGACTACCGGATTTCCCCCGCTTTCCCCGAACCCACCAGCACTCACGATTCAGGAGATCCCGCATGATCCGTCGCGCCTTCCGTATCCGCCATCATATCGCAACCGCCTCTGCCTTCGCCTGGGTAAGCCTGATGACGTCCCCGGCCTTTGCCTCGGGCTCTTCCATGCCCTGGGAGGCGCCGCTGCAATCCATCCTCGAATCCGTCGAAGGGCCGGTGGCGAAAATCGTGGCGGTGATTATCATCATCGTCACCGGCCTGACGCTCGCCTTCGGCGATACCGGCGGCGGCTTCCGGCGCCTGATCCAGATCGTCTTCGGCATCTCTATCGCCTTCGCGGCCAGTTCCTTCTTCCTGAGCTTCTTCAGCTTCGGCGGCGGGGCGCTGGTCTGATGGCGGTGAGTTTCGAGGCCCTCGACACGGTGCCGGGCTTTTCCGTTCCAGTCCATCGCGCCCTGACCGAGCCGATCCTGCTCGGCGGGGCGCCGCGCTCCGTCGCGATCCTCAATGGCACGCTGGCCGGAGCCGTGGGCCTCGGCCTTCAGCTCTGGCTGGCTGGCATCCTGATTTGGACGGTGGGCCATATCGCCGCCGTCTGGGCCGCCAAACGCGATCCGCTCTTCGTCGAGGTCGCGCGCCGCCATTTGCGCATCCCCGGCCATCTTTCGGTGTGAGGCACGGCCATGATGAATCTCTCGGAATACCGCCGCACCGCCTCCCGCCTCGCCGATTACCTTCCCTGGGTCGCGCTGGTCGGCTCCGGCGTCGTGCTGAACAAGGATGGCTCGTTCCAAAGGACCGCGAAGTTTCGTGGGCCGGATCTCGATTCCGCCGTCGCGGCCGAGTTGGTCGCGGTCGCCGGACGGCTGAACAACGCCTTCCGCCGCCTCGGCTCCGGCTGGGCCATCTTCGTCGAGGCGCAGCGCTCGGAAGCCGCGACCTATCCTGCGAGCCGCTTCCCCGAGCCGGCCTCCGCGCTGGTCGATGCCGAGCGGAAGGCCGATTTCGAGGAGGAAGGCAGCCATTTCGTGTCGGGCTACTTCCTGACCTTCCTGTGGCTTCCGCCCGCCGAGGATGCCGCCCGCTCTGAGTCTTGGCTCTACGAGGGCCGCGAGACCACGGGCGTGAACCCCTGGGAACTGGTGCGCGGCTTCATCGACCGCACCGACCGCGTGCTGGCGCTGCTCGACGGATTCATGCCGGAATGCCGCTGGCTCGATGACGCCGGGACGCTGACCTACCTGCATTCGACGATTTCGACCAACCGGCATCGCGTCTGCGTGCCGGAAACCCCGATCTATCTGGATGCGCTGCTGGCCGATCAGCCGCTGACCGGCGGGCTGGAGCCGCGCCTGGGTAATCAGCATCTCCGGATTCTGACGATCACAGGCTTCCCGAGCACGACTACCCCCGGCCTGCTCGACGAGATGAACCGGCTGGCCTTTCCCTATCGCTGGTCCACCCGCGCCATCCTCATGGACAAGACCGACGCGACCCGGCTGCTGACAAAGATCAGGCGGCAGTGGTTCGCCAAGCGCAAGAGCATCGCGGCGATCATCAAGGAGGTGATGACCAACGAGCAATCGGCGCTCGTGGACACCGATGCAGCAAACAAGGCCGCCGACGCGGACATGGCGTTGCAGGAACTCGGCGCCGACATGGCCGGCATGGCCTATGTCACGGCGACCGTCACCGTCTGGGACGAGGACGCCCGTCGCGCCGACGAAAAGCTGCGACTGGTCGAGAAGATCATCCAGTCCCGCGATTTCAGCGTCATGGTGGAGACGGTCAACGCCGTCGACGCCTGGCTCGGCAGCTTGCCCGGACATGCCTATGCCAATGTCCGGCAGCCTCCGGTCTCGACGCTCAACCTTGCCCACATGGTTCCCTCAAGCGCCGTGTGGGCGGGGGCGGAACGGGACGATCACTTCGGCTCGCCCCCGCTGCTGTATGGCAGGACCGAAGGATCGACGCCGTTCCGGCTCTCCCTTCATGTCGGCGACGTGGGCCATACCCTCGTCGTCGGTCCGACCGGCGCGGGCAAGTCCGTGCTGCTGGCGCTGATGGCCTTGCAGTTCCGCCGCTATGCAGGATCGCAGGTTTTTGCCTTCGATTTCGGTGGCAGCATCCGCGCCTCCGCTCTCGCCATGCAGGGTGACTGGCACGATCTCGGCGGTGAACTGACCGACGCGGCGGAGGCTTCCGTCTCGCTGCAACCGCTGGCCCGCATCCACGAGACGGCCGAACGCGCCTGGGCCGCCGACTGGATCGTGGCGATCCTGATGCGCGAGAACATCCAGATCACGCCCGAGGTGAAGGAACATCTCTGGACGGCGCTGACCTCGCTCGCTTCCGCCCCGGTCGGCGAACGCACGATCACCGGCCTTGCCGTGCTGCTGCAATCCAATGACCTGAAACAGGCACTGCGCTCCTATTGTGTCGGTGGACCCTATGGACGCCTTCTCGATGCAGAGGCTGAGCATCTCGGCTCGGCCGATGTGCAGGCGTTCGAGATCGAGGGCCTGGTTGGGACCGGTGCCGCGCCCACCGTCCTGTCCTACCTGTTTCATCGCATCGGCGACCGCCTCGATGGCCGTCCGACGCTGCTCATCATCGACGAGGGATGGCTGGCGCTGGACGACAAGGGGTTCGCGGACCAGTTGCGGGAATGGCTCAAGACCCTGCGCAAGAAAAACGCCAGCGTCATCTTCGCCACGCAGTCGCTGTCCGATATCGACAATTCCGCCATCGCACCGGCCATCATCGAGAGCTGCCCGACGCGGCTGCTCCTGCCGAACGAGCGCGCCATCGAGCCGCAGATCACGGAGATCTATCGCCGGTTCGGCTTGAACGACAGGCAAATAGAAATCTTGGCCAGGGCTGCGCCCAAGCGGGACTATTACTGCCAAAGCCGCAGAGGCAATCGCCTGTTCGAGCTGGGCCTTTCCGAAGTCGGCCTCGCCCTCTGCGCCGCATCGGCCAAGTCCGATCAAGCCCTGATCGCAGAAATCCTCGCCGAGCATGGCCGCGATGGCTTCCTCGCCGCCTGGCTGCGCGCCCGCGGCGTCGATTGGGCCGCCGACCTGATCCCGGACCTCACCAATCTCGCGACTGAAAGCGAGACCCTGCCGCTCGGCGTCCCCGACGGCGGCGACATCGAACTCACCCTGGAAGAAGAGGAGATCATCCCATGACGCGCAGAATGCCCCGGATCACCCGCATGGCCAGTGTCTCGGCGCTGGCCCTTGCCCTTGCCGCACCGCTGGCACTGGCACCGGTCTTCACGACACCGGCCCATGCCTTCTTCGGCGGGTTTGGCCGGATCGTCTATGACCCGACCAACCATGCCGAGAACCTGCTGACCGCCGCCCGCACGCTGGAGCAGATCAACAACCAGATCACCTCGCTCCAGAACGAGGCGCAGATGCTGATCAACCAGGCCCGCAATCTCGCGAGCCTGCCTCATAGCTCGCTTCAGGCCCTTCAACAGAACGTCCAGCGGACCCAGCAGCTTCTCGGCCAGGCCCAGAACATCGCCTTCGACGTGCAGAACATCGACCAGATGTTCCAGCAGGACTACGGCAACCTGTCCCTCACAGCGACCGATCAGCAGCTCATCGCGACTGCCCGGTCCCGCTGGGAAAACACGGTCGGCGGCTTGCAGGACGCCATGCGGGTGCAGGCAGGTGTCGTCGGCAATATCGACAGCAACCGCGCCGAGATGTCCGCGCTCGTTGGCGAAAGCCAGAATGCTGTCGGCGCGCTTCAGGCCACACAGGCTGGCAATCAGCTTCTTGCTCTCCAGTCGCAGCAGCTCTCCGACCTGATCGCGGTGATCTCAGCCAATGGCCGAGCGGACGCCTTGTCGGAGGCAGAGCGTGCCACGGCAGCCGAACAGGGCCGCATCCAGCGTGAGCGCTTCCTGTCGCCGAGCTCGGGCTACCAGCCCGGCAACGCGCAGATGTTCAACTGAGGCCGGGGAGGGGAGATTATGGAAGGGAAGGTGCTGGCCCGGATCGCGGCCATCGTGTTCGTCGCCGTTGCCATCACGGCGGCGATCATCGAGATAACCCGTGAGGACGTCTCCGGCCCGGCGCCTTCCGCCCCGGCCCTCCAGCCATCGGCCGATCCTCTGCGCGAAGGTCAGCGCCGCTGCCAGGAAATGGGTGAGGCCGCTGCCAATGATGCGGAATGCCTCGCCATCTGGGCCGAGACCCGTGACCGTTTCCTTGGTCGGTCCCCCGCGCAGACGGCTCCCGGCCCGAACCGGGAGCGATGAGCCATGGGCGGAACGGGGGTCATCGACAACTTTCTCGGCATCTTCACCAGCTACATCGACTCTGGTTTCGGTCTGCTCGGCGGTGAGGTTGCCTTCATTGCGACGACGCTGATCGTCATTGACGTCACGCTCGCCGCCCTCTTCTGGGCCTGGGGCGCGGATGACGACATCATCGCGCGTCTGGTCAAGAAGACCATCTTCATCGGGGTGTTTGCCTATATCATCAGCAATTGGAACAACCTCTCGCGCATCGTCTTCGAGAGCTTCGCCGGGCTCGGGCTCATGGCCTCTGGCACCGGGTTTTCCGCCGCCGATCTCCTGCGACCCGGCCGCGTTGCCCAGATCGGACTCGACGCCGGCCGGCCGCTCTTGGAATCCATCTCGGACCTGATGGGCTGGATCGCCGTCTTCGAGAACCTGGTGCAGATCCTCTGCCTGTTCTTCGCCTGGGCGCTGGTCATCCTCGCCTTCTTCATTCTGGCGATCCAGCTTTTCGTCACCCTGATCGAGTTCAAGTTGACCACCTTGGCCGGGTTCGTGCTCATCCCCTTCGGTCTTTTCGGCAAGACCGCCTTCATGGCCGAGCGCGTGCTGGGCAATGTCGTCTCCAGCGGCATCAAGGTGTTGGTCCTCGCCGTCATCATCGGGATCGGCTCGACGCTCTTCGGCCAGTTCACCGCCGGCTTCGGCGGCGCGACCCCGACCATCGACGACGCCATGGCGATCGTGCTGGCCGCGCTCTCTCTTCTCGGCCTCGGCATCTTCGGCCCCGGCATCGCCACCGGCCTCGTCTCCGGCGGACCGCAACTCAGTGCCGGCGCTGCCGTGGGCACCGGCCTGGCTGTCGGTGGTGCCGCGATTGCAGCAGGCGGCGCGACCATGCTCGCGGCGCGGGGCGGCGGCGCCGCTCAGCACCGCAAAGCTTGCCGCACCGGCGC
>WPCK01034899.1_pt1 | contig 56104 bp, 57 predicted proteins | sample 5399851 | NCBI WGS metagenome assembly WPCK01 (sample SAMN12869471, study PRJNA574797) | sludge metagenome | isolation source: wastewater treatment of pH11 | place: China:Beijing | collected 2019-05-20
GTTACTCACCCGTCCGCCGCTAAGATTTAAAAGCAAGCTTTTAAATCTCCGCTCGACTTGCATGTATTAGGCACGCCGCCAGCGTTCGTCCTGAGCCAGGATCAAACTCTCCATAAAAGTGTTTGATAAAAGCTCAAAAAATAAATCATTGACGAGATATTTACTATCTCTTTTAATTCGCTTGGCTGTGTGTTCAGTTTTCAAAGAACAATGTTTATCGCCCTCGGCGACTTAACTAATATATCATGTCGTCCATTTAAAGTCAACAACATTTTTTCGAATGTTTTATGGCTTGTCTGAAGCGACAAATAATAATTTACCATGGACGGTTTCTAAAGTCAAGAGATCATTCTCACAAAAAAAAACCAATCCGTATTTTAATAGCAAATACGAATTGGTTTCCCTATTAGTCTCTATGTTTCATTTGTGGAAATAATAATACGTCTCTAATTGAAGGCGAATTAGTTAACAGCATAACAAGTCGATCTATACCAATCCCTAATCCTCCTGTAGGTGGCATACCATATTCCAACGCTTCTACAAAATCGTCATCCATCATATGAGCCTCATCATCACCTTGAGCCCGTTCCACTAATTGCGCTTCAAAACGTTCACGTTGATCAATCGGATCATTTAACTCTGTAAATGCATTGGCGTGTTCTCTAGCAACAATAAATAACTCAAAGCGATCAGTAAATCTCTCATCTTCAGGGTTTTTCTTAGCCAGAGGAGAGATAGCTACAGGGTGTCCATAGATGAATGTTGGTTGAATTAGTTTTTCTTCTACAAAATGCTCAAAGAATTCATTAACAACATGACCATAGCTCATAGTGTCTTTCACTGATACACCATGTTCTTTAGCTAGCTGACGCGCTTCCTCATCAGTCATTTCTTTCCAGAAATCTACTCCTGCGTACTCTTTAATTGCATCTACCATGTGCAGTCTTTTCCATTCTGGCTTTAGGTTAACCTCATACTCGCCGTACTGGACAGTGGTTGTTCCTAAAACTTCTTGGGCAATGTGAGCTATTAGATTTTCAGTTAGCGCCATGATATCTTTATAATCAGCGTATGCCTCATAAAGTTCAATCATTGTGAACTCAGGGTTATGCCTAGTTGATACACCTTCGTTTCTAAATACACGACCAATTTCATACACTTTTTCAAGGCCACCAACAATGAGTCGTTTTAAATGTAACTCAATTGCTATTCTCATATACAGTTGCATGTCTAATGCGTTGTGGTGGGTAATAAACGGTCTAGCAGATGCTCCCCCAGCAATAGAATGCATCATCGGTGTTTCTACTTCTAAATAACCTTGTGAATCTAGATAGTTTCTCATTGATTTAAGAATTTTACTTCTAGTAACAAACGTTTTTCGAACATCAGGGTTCATAATCAAGTCAACGTACCTTTGACGATATCTTTGTTCGACATCTTTTAAGCCGTGAAATTTATCCGGTAACGGCCTTAAAGACTTTGTTAATAATTGAAAATCCTTTGCTTTAACAGAAAGTTCTCCAACCTTGGTTTTAAAAGCAGTTCCAGTGATACCAACAATATCACCGATGTCAATGCCATCAAAGAGCTCATATTGTTCTTCACCAACGGCGTCTTGTCTAACATAAATTTGAACTTGTCCAGTAAGATCTTGCAAATGAGCAAAGCCAGCTTTTCCTTTTCCACGCTTAGTCATAATTCGACCAGCAATTGTAACTTCAATTTCTTTTGCTTCTAACTCTTCTTTAGTTAACTCTCCGAATTCAGCCTCCATTGTTTCCGCTGTGTGAGAACGTTCAAATCTTTTTCCGAAAGGATCTAGTCCTTCATTGAATAAACTTTTTAGTTTCTCTCTTCGTACCCGTAACTGGTCATTTAATTCTAGTTCATTTGACAATGATCTCATCTCCTACATAAAGAATTTAATAGTAAGTATGTATGTATGTATCAATGAATCTCATAATCATTATTATCACCATTACGATACAATGTAGTTACGTTAATTCGTTCACAACTACATAAAATTATAAGGTGTTAGGTGATGGTAATCATGAAATTCACTCGTATGTATAAAACGCTATTATCTTGTATATCCATTTCCAGATAAATCTATAATATTTTTTTATAGTTATAAGAAAACTGCCAGCTCCTTGCTGGCAGTTACTAATTACAGAGGTATTATAGGTTACACAGGGAAGATTGTCAAATTACTTGGCTACCAACTCTTTTGCTTCTAACTCCTCAACATAAGAATAAAGGACATCTTTGATCTCTTCTCTAGAGTCAAATTGATTAATCTGATCCTTAATATTTGAAGCACCTTTCATACCTTTAACATACCAAGCCACGTGCTTTCTCATTTCACGTACTGCTACATGCTCACCCTTTAAGGCGATCAAACGATCTAAGTGAAGCATACAAACATCAACTTTCTCTCGTGGAGTTGGATCTGCAGCTAATTCTCCACTTTCTAAATATTGAACAGTACGATATAACATCCAAGGGTTACCCAAGGCCGCTCTACCAATCATCACACCGTCTACGCCAGTCGTTTCTAACATTCTCTTTGCATCCTGTGGTGTTTTAATATCACCATTACCAATAACTGGTATACCGACAGACTCCTTTACCTGCCTAATAATATCCCAATCGGCAGTTCCTTCATACATTTGCACTCGAGTTCTCCCATGAACTGCAACAGCCTTTCCTCCAGCTCTTTCAACAGCTTGAGCATTCCGAACAGCGTAGATGTGTTCTTCATCCCAACCCATGCGCATTTTTACTGTTACCGGTTTTTCGACTGCATCAGTTACAGCGGAAACCATTTCGTAGATCTTATCAGGATCGAGGAGCCATTTTGCCCCTGCATCACATTTTGTAATTTTGGGAACAGGACATCCCATATTAATATCAATGATATCTGCATTGGTTTGTTGGTCTACTACCTTGGCAGCTTCCACTAAGGTTCGTCTGTCACCACCAAAAATTTGCAAACTCAATGGCTTTTCTCTTTCATCAACAAAGAGCATCTGAAGAGATCTTTCATTTTTATGCAAGATCGCTTTATCGCTAACCATTTCTGCACATACTAGCCCTGCACCGAATTCTTTCGCAATCAAACGGAAAGCTGGATTACATACACCAGCCATAGGTGCTAATACTACCTGATTTTTCATGGCAATGTCACCGACCTTTAACATGGTGCCACCTCCTCTAGATTAGTTAATGGAACTTAAATCCTCTTTCTTAACGTTTAAAACTAAAGATATCTGGTTAATTAGATCATCTGAAGGAACTCGATTCCCACGCTCGATTTCTCCTAGAACAGAAACAGATATTCCTAACTCGGAGGCAAGCTGCTCTTGAGTATACCCTTTTAACTTTCGAAACGCTCTAATTCTTCTTCCCCAAATGGACTCTTCCATAACCGTACACCTTCTTTATCTAATAATTCTTGATACACTTGATCTATTGTTTTCCCTACAGACGAAAAGTAAAGACTAGGAGCAACTTCCTTAAGGGGAATGATGACAAAGCCTCGCTCAAACATCCTAGGGTGTGGAATTTTTAACTCATCCATCTCAATATTTTCTTGATTGTAGAGCAAAATGTCAAGATCTAATGTTCTCGGACCCCACCGGACTTTAAATTCTCTTCCTGCTTTTTGTTGAATTCCTTGAGTAATTACTAGTAGCTCAGAAGGAGTTAAAGATGTCTCTATCTCAATAACCATGTTTAAAAAATCATTCTGGTCAGTAAATCCAATTGGTGACGTTTCATAAACTGATGAACAACTTTTTATGGATATATTTACATTTTGATCTAGACTATTAACACCGTACTGGAGGAATTTATATCGATCTCCAATATTTGAACCTAAAGAAAGATATACTTTATTTAACTTCATAACGGTTCCTCACTATTTCAACAGCCACTGAATGATAATGACCTGCGATTGGAGGGTTTGGCTTAATTACTTTTATTGTGCAGGCAATAACAAGTGAAAAACGCTCTATAATTTGCTCAGAAATCGTTTCAGCAACTGCTTCAACTAACTTATAAGGGGGACCTTCAACGATCGCTTTTACAACTTCATATATCTCAGCATAATTAATCGTCTTATCTAAATCATCTGTTTTTCCGGCTTCTTTTAGATTTGTCTCTAAGGTAACATCGACTACATATCTCTGGCCTAACTTGGTCTCTTCAGGAAATACTCCGTGATATCCGTAAAATTCCATCTGGTTTATATAAATTTTATCCATTGTTTACTACCTTTCCAACTAAAATATCCATCATTTGAGCTGATCTAGATATCTGCAACACATCATGCACCCTCATAATGTGACAACCTTTCGTTATTCCATAACACACAGTCGCCTGTGTCCCTTCTAGTCGTTCTTTTGGAGGCAAATCTAAAGCTGTACCCACAACCGATTTTCTTGAAGTACCTAATAATACCGGATACCCAAGTTGTACAAACTTATCTAAATTTTGCATCATTTCAATATTTTGCTGGTAATTCTTAGCAAATCCTATACCTGGGTCAAGAATAATCTTATCTTGCTCAACACCGGCACCTTCACAGATGGTGATACTTTCTTTTAAATCAGCTAAGACATCATCAAGAAAGGACTTGTAGTTTCGGTTGTCGCGATTATGTGTTAATACAATTGGGATCTTGAAGGTCGCGGCCAATTCTGCAATCTTTGGTTCAGCTTTCGCTCCCCATACATCATTTATAATTGTCGCACCTGCTTCAATGGCTTGTTTTGCTACTTCATACTTATACGTATCAATGGAAATAGGAACATCGACTACATTAGATACTGCTTTAATAATTGGAATTACACGCTTTAACTCTTCTTCCTCACTTACTTTTTCAGCACCGGGTCTTGTTGACTCACCACCAATATCAATGATATCAGCGCCTTCTTCTACCATTTTGATAGCTCTAGACACAGCTAAATCTAATTGATTATAATTCCCACCATCGGAAAAAGAGTCAGGAGTAATGTTTAGGATTCCCATAATTAACGTTTTTTTTGAAAAATCAAGTTCATGCATGCCAAATCTCATTAACTAGCACCTCTCTATTTCTTTTACCGTCCAAGTGTGTAAGCTTGTGTAATGCTCATATAGAGTTTGTAAGTATCTTGTTATTTTTTGGTTTTCAGTCCTATAAACTTTATTATTTACCTGCTTAATCGAAACAACCTCTTGAATTGAATTCGTAATAAAGACTTCATCAGCAACTAATAGTAAATCTTCTTGATAAAGTCCTTCATTACAGATTATCCCCTTTGATTTTAATAACTCAATCACAAACCTTCTGGTAATGCCATCTAATATCCCTGTATCTACGGAAGGGGTAAAAACTTGTCCATCTTTAACCCAGAATAGATTTGAGACGACACCTTCGGCTAGATAGCCATCCTTAGTCAAGAAAATTCCTTCTATATCAATGTCGGGAACTTCTCTTTTACCCAAAATATTATTTAAATAGTGGTGTGACTTATAACGGGTGTTCCCTTCTGGTGTATTTCTAGGCGTAGTTAAAACTACTGCATTTTTTTCTCGAGCTAACGGTACAATTAACGGTTTCATAAAAATAATGACATTAGGATTTTCGTAAGGTGTTGTTTTTAGGCCGATTGGAGCTTCCCCAGCCGAAACATTAAATCTGACATATGCGTTTTCAAGTTTATTTAAGAGCAACTGCTGTTTCAAAATATCAACAAGTTCACCTTTCGTCATTTGCAGATTAATATGGAGGCCTCGTAAACTTGTAAGTAATCGCTGAAAATGGTCATCCAAAAGAAATGGATGACCATTGTAAATACGAAATGTTTCAAATAGACCGACTCCATATAAAAAACCATGGTCAAAGGGAGATATTCTTGCTTGTTCTTCTAAAACAAACTCTCCATTTATATAGATATACATTTTTTACCTCTTGTAAAAGTTAATGAAATTCTTCAGCAGCTTCTTTCCATCTTCAGTCATGATTGACTCTGGATGAAACTGTACACCTTCTATAGGAAGTTCTTTATGACGAAGCGCCATGATTTCCCCTTCAGCCGTCTTTGCTGAAATCTCTAAACAATTCGGAAGAGTTTCATTCTTAACAATTAGAGAATGATATCTCGTAGCTGTAAAAGGCGAAGCAATGTCTGTAAAAATCGTCTTCCCATCATGGAACATTTCAGAGGTTTTACCATGCATTAAACGTTCTGCTCGAACCACGTCTCCACCAAATACTTGAGCAATTGATTGGTGACCCAAACAAACGCCAAAGATTGGAATTTCCCCTGCGAAGGATCGGATAGCCTCAAGACTAATTCCCGCTTCATTTGGACTGCAGGGACCTGGAGAGATCATCAAATAGCTTGGATTTAGCTCCTTAATTTCCTCAATTGTTACCTTATCATTTCTTTTAACTACTAATTCTTGGCCCATTTCCCCTAGATACTGTACAAGGTTGTAAGTAAACGAATCATAGTTATCAATCATTAAAATCATGTATTTCTCCTCCTCAGCTCTTCACTTTACTTTTCTCATCTTCACTCAACTCTTTGGCCTTCCATAACGCCATCGCTTTCTTTAGCGATTCTTTATACTCTGCTTCAGGATCTGAGTCTATCACAATACCTGCCCCCGCTTGGACATAAGTGAAGCCGTTCTTTGCTAGCATGGTACGGATGGCAATATTCAACTCCATATTTCCATTATAACCAATCCAACCAATTGAGCCAGTGTAAATTCCACGGCGCACTGGTTCGAGCTCTTCAATAATCTCCATTGTTCTCACCTTCGGAGCCCCAGTAATTGTGCCACCTGGGAATGTTGCCTCTATTACATCATAAACGTCGTACTTAGGATCGAGTTTCCCACGAACATTAGAAACAATATGCATGACGTGAGAGTATTTCTCAATCACCATTAATTCATTCACTTCCACAGTTCCAAACTGACTAACTCTACCTAGGTCATTTCTCTCTAAGTCAACCAGCATGACGTGCTCGGCTTTTTCTTTTTCATTTTCAATTAAAGTACTGGCAAGCCTCTCGTCCTCAGCTGCATCTTTTCCCCGAGATCTTGTTCCGGCGATTGGACGTGTACTTATATCGTCTCCTTGCTTTTTTACTAGTAGTTCTGGGGAACCACTCACCAGCTGAAACTCAGGGGTCTCAAAATAAGACATATACGGCGAAGGATTAATTTCTCGCAGCTTCTCATAAATATGTAAAGGTTCAGTTTCTAACTTTTTTGTTTGTCGAACAGATAAATTTACTTGAAAAACATCGCCATTGGCTATATAGTCTTGGACTTTCCTCACAGCCTTCATAAATTCTTCTTGAGTTAAAGATGCATCCCAATAGTTTGATTTCGCGTGTTCTTGATAGTCCCAAGCTTCATTTTTGACAGATGTAAACCACAAGCTCTCTAAATCAGCTAACCGCTCTAGCGCTTGGTGTTTCGTACCCTCAGTATAGTGAGTAATAATCCAAAATAAATCCTCTTTATGGTCATATACAAATACATCGTCAAAGACTAGGAAGTAGATATCTTCCGTCTTTAAATCATCTGAACTTTTTTCAGGCAACCGTTCAATCTGTCTTACTAGATCATAGCTTATAAAACCGACAGCTCCACCCTGAAATTCTGGTAAGTCTGGATTTACTTCCGTCTGGTATGTCTTCATCCACTCTTTCATGGATGCAAGTAGAGGACCGTTTTTTACTGTTTGTTGATCATTAACTGTAATAGTTAAATTTTGATCTTTGCCCGATAGAATTGCCCAAGGGTCAAGGCCAACTATATTATACCTACCACCTCTTCCACTTTCTAAGAGTACATGATGGTTCCTTGTTTTAGCGAGCTCTTTATATTTAGCAAACCAGTCAAAGCCCTCTACCTTAATTGATTTCCCAACCGAGAAGCGTTGGACGGTTTGATGCATAACAGTTCGTTCCAAATTAATTTCACTCTCCACAAACTCAATTTACTTTAGTCTTTCTGTAAGTTGCTTTTTTTATTTTATCACTATTCATTCAATTACTAAAAGTATCAACTTGTTCTCCTATAAGAAAAAGCAGTCCGACATGGACTGCTTTTATTTTACTCTTCAAATTGATATAAAGCTGTACTTAAATATCTTTCACCGTTACTAGGGATAATTGCCACTACTTTTTTACCTTTTCCTAGCTTTTTCGCTACTTTTAAAGCAGCTGCGATTGCAGCTCCAGAAGAAATACCACCTAGGATACCTTCCTCTCTAGCAGCACGACGAGCATACTCAAATGCTTCTTCCGTAGCAATTTGGATAACTTCGTCATAAATATGTGTATTTAAGATATCCGGAACGAAACCTGCACCAATCCCTTGAATCTTATGTGGGCCTGGCTTACCGCCAGACAACACTGGAGAATCTGATGGTTCTACCGCAGCAATGTGTAAGTTCGGAAACTTTTCTTTTAAAACCCCGCCAGCTCCTGTAATAGTTCCACCTGTACCAATACCTGATACAAAACCGTCAAGTTGGTCACCAACTTGCTCTACTAACTCTCTACCAGTCGTTAAACGGTGTACTTCAGGATTTGCTTCATTCTCAAATTGTTGTGGCATGAAATATCCGTTTTCTTTTGCTAGTTCAGTCGCCTTACGGATAGCCCCACCCATTCCTTCTGGTCCAGGTGTCAATACTAATTCGGCACCGTATGCACGAAGCAAATTGCGACGCTCTAAACTCATTGTTTCTGGCATTACCAGGATTGTACGGTATCCTTTTGCTGCAGCAACCATCGCTAAACCAATTCCCGTATTACCGCTCGTTGGCTCAATAATCGTTGTATCCGCTGTTAATTTCCCGCTTTTCTCAGCAGCTTCAATCATCGCTAAAGCAATACGATCTTTTACACTACTTCCAGGATTCATGTATTCAAGCTTTAAATAAATATCTGCGTGATCCTCTGGTACTAATCGATTTAATTTCACTAAAGGTGTTTGGCCGATTAATTCTGTAATTGAGTTTGCTACTTTCATTAAGTACTCCTCCTCTTAACTCCCAATTTTTTAATACCGAGTAATTTTATTGGTTTAATTAATATTAATTTATCAGAGCAACCTAAAACTGTCAATTATTTTCTGTTAAAAATAGCCTTTATTTATCAAAGGCTATTTTTCATTTCTTAATAACTAAAAATTGAATAAAACAGCAATCTTTGCGAAAAAAGGCTTTATCAAAGCGACACGTCAAAGCTCCTATTTTGCATCCTCTCTTAACTGTTCAAGCTCCACTTTCGTAAATGTATAGGTTTCATTACAGAAGTGACATTCTGTTTCAGCTCCGCCTTCTTTTTCAATCATATCAGTAAGCTCCTCTTTCCCTAAGCTTATAAGCGCATTAGCTATTCTTTCTTTCGAACACTTACATTTAAAGAAAACGTCCATCTTATCTAATATCTTCACATTTTCATCACCCAAAAGTGCATACAATAGTTCTTCCGGTGGCATACCTGCTTCTATTAATTTCGAAACAGGAGGAATTGTACCTAGTCTATTTTCAATAAAAGTGATTGTCTCATCGTCGGCCCCAGGCATTAATTGAATGATAAAACCACCCGAAGCTAAAATCGTCTCATCTGGATTTACAAGAACCCCTACACCTACAGACGCAGGTGTTTGCTCAGAAGAAGCAAAATAATACGTAAAGTCCTCACCAAGCTCTCCAGAGATAATAGGTACACTTCCGGTAAAATGGTCTCTCATACCAAGATCCTTTACTACTGCTAATAGTCCATCTTTCCCGACTGCTCTAGCTACATCTAATTTACCTTGAGCATTTAATTCAAAATCTACTTTTGGATTACCAACATATCCTCGCGTTTCACCTTTAGCGTTGCTATCAACGATAATTGCCCCGATTGGACCACCACCGTCGATTTTTACTGTTAATTTTTCCTCGCCTTTTAACATAGCAGCCATCATTGTCGAAGCTGTCATCGCTCTTCCTAAGGCAGCTGATGCCGTTGGCCATGTTCCATGTCTTCTTACTGCTTCCCCCACCATATTCGTTGTTCTAATAGAGTATGCACGAACTTTTCCTTCAAATGCTATTGCTTTTATTAAATAATCATTCATCAAATTACCACCTTTTTCTCTCTCAATAAAAGAAGAGGCTCATCCCCGAGACTGACTCCACCGATATCGGCGGTCAAAACTCACAATGAGCCACCCTCTAACAAGTTATTCAATATTTTTTGTATATATCATTTGTAGCCCTTTTAGTGTTAAAAATGGATCTACTACATCAATCATTGTCGATTCATTTGCAATCAAGGGAGCTAAACCTCCAGTTGCAATCACTTTAGGATTCCCTACTGATTGGGCTTTCATACGAGTCACGATACCTTCAACTTGTCCTACATAACCGTATAAAATACCTGCCTGCATGGCGCTAACTGTATTTTTTCCGATAATATTATTTGGCTTAACAATTTCTATACGCGGAAGCTTTGATGCTCGATTATATAAAGCTTCAGTTGATATTCCAATACCCGGGGCAATCGCTCCACCCATATATTGCTTGTCTTCGTTTATGTAACAGTAGGTAGTTGCCGTTCCAAAATCGACAATAATTAGTGGTCCTCCGTACATGTCAATTGCCGCCACAGCATTGACAATTCTGTCCGCCCCTACCTCTTTTGGATTATCATATTTTATATTTAAACCTGTCTTAATACCAGGACCAATGATCATTGGCGTGATATTAAAATATTTCTTACACATTTGCTCAAGTGCATACATAATTGGAGGTACAACTGAAGAAATAATAATTCCATCAATGTCTTTAGTATGAAGGTCTTCGTAAGAAAAAAGCTGTTTAACCATCATACCAAATTCATCTTCGGTTTTCGTACGGTCAGTACCTATTCTCCAGTGATACTTTAACTTCTCACCATCATATACACCTAATACAATATTTGTATTCCCAACGTCTAAAACAAAAATCATGAATGTCACCTTCTTAGGGTATGTATTTTTACTCTTCTTCAGTATAAATAGTAATTGAATAAAAATGAACTAACTCCACTTACTTTTCTAAAAAATTATGTATTTTCTGTCAAAAAAATGTTCCTAGTCAAACAAACTGCTTGGTGTGTGTCTAGAAACTGCAACAGTCACCCACTAAACCACTACTAGAATAGTCTATAATAGGACATTTAAATAACTTAAGAAAAAAGGTGTCTTAGGAAAGACACCTTTTTTGCTACTCTTTTTTATGATCTTCGGCTGTGTTATCTTCCTTTTTTTCAGGAAGTAGTCCTTCTTCACTACTGTCGGCTGATGTTTCATCTTTTTTCGTATGAATATTGACTTTTACATCACCTTCTGAGGCTTTATTTACGTTATTTGAATGATGATCTTCTGGAAGTTTTCCATCAGTCATTAACGATTTAATTTGCTCAGCATCTAATGTCTCTACTTCAAGTAGCGTTTTTGCAATTAATTCTAGCTTATCTTTATTTTCAAGTAAGATGTTACGACAACGCTCATAGCTCTCTTTAATAATGCGCTGCATCTCTTGATCAATCTCATAGGCAATCGCATCACTATAGTTTTGGTCGTTGTTAATATCACGTCCAAGGAAGACGTTGCCACCTTGACCAGTACCAAACTGCATAGGTCCAAGTTTGTCACTCATACCATACTCAGTCACCATTTTACGAGCAATACCTGTTGCACGTTGGAAGTCATTATGAGCTCCGGTACTTACCTCGCCAAAAATAATTTCCTCGGCAACACGACCACCTAATAAGCCAACGATTTTGTCTTCTAGTTCTGGTTTTGTCATGAAGTAACGATCTTCTTTCGGAAGCATCACAGCATATCCGCCAGCCTGCCCACGCGGTACAATCGTTACTTTATGAACCATATCCGCACTTTCTAATCGTACGCCAACAACAGTATGACCAGCTTCATGATATGCTACGATATTTTTTTCCTTCTCTGAGATCACCCTGCTTTTCTTCGCAGGACCTGCAATTACGCGGTCAATGGCCTCTTCAATATCGTTCATATCAATAATTTTCTTATTTTGACGAGCAGCTACTAAGGCAGCCTCGTTCAATAAATTTTCTAAATCAGCACCTGAAAATCCAGGTGTACGAGTAGCGATTGTTTTTAGGTTAACATCTTCACCTAGAGGCTTATTACGAGCATGCACTTCTAGTACCGCTTCACGCCCTTTAACATCTGGACGTCCTACTAAAATTTGACGGTCAAAACGGCCCGGACGAAGCAATGCAGGGTCTAAAATATCGGCACGGTTAGTAGCCGCGATAATAATAATTCCCTCATTTACACCAAAACCATCCATCTCAACTAGTAATTGGTTTAATGTTTGCTCACGCTCATCGTGACCACCACCTAAACCAGCTCCACGTTGACGACCGACTGCATCAATCTCGTCGATGAAAATGATACATGGCGCATTTTTCTTCGCATTTTCAAATAAGTCACGAACACGGGATGCACCGACCCCAACAAACATTTCAACAAAGTCTGAACCACTGATTGAGAAGAACGGCACTCCTGCTTCACCGGCAACTGCACGCGCAAGTAATGTTTTACCGGTTCCTGGAGGTCCTACTAATAGCACCCCTTTTGGAATACGTGCCCCAATCGCAGCAAACCTGCGAGGATCTTTTAAGAATTCTACAACTTCAACAAGCTCCTGCTTTTCTTCATCAGCACCTGCTACATCTTTAAACTTGGCCTTCTTCTTATCATCGTAAAGCTTTGCTTTACTTTTTCCAAAGTTCATCACACGGCTTCCGCCGCCCTGAGCTTGGCTTAAAAGGAAAAAGAATAAGATAAAGATAATCACAAATGGAATAATTGATGTAAAGAATGTTACCCAACCGCTTGTTTGTTCGGCTGGTAAAACCTCTAATGGAGTATCTCCACGTTTAGCAGAATCTAAAATATCAGCAAGAGCAATATCAGACCTAGGAACATTTACTACAAACGCTTCTTCACCAGCTGTTTTTAATGTTCCACGAATTACATAAACATCCCTTACAGGTTGAATAGTACTCTCTCCGACTTCACCTCTAAGTAAGTGACTGTGAAACTCACCGTACGTCATATCCCGAGTATCTGCTGGTGGTCCGTTGAAGAAACTCACAATACCAACAATTACTAAAAAGATTAATAAATAAAAGACTGTATTTCGAAAAATTCGATTCATCCTTTACCTCCTCCCACTAGCACCTAAAGCTTCAATAAATATTAGCATAAAACCAATCTTGTTCACAATTAATTACCCCTGATATATTTCCGGCTTTAAAATTCCGATATACGGAAGATTACGATAACGCTCTATATAATCTAAACCGTACCCTACAACAAACTCGTCAGGAACTTTAAACCCGGCTAAGTCTGGCTTTAAGTCAACCTTTCTTCCTTCAGGCTTATCCAAAAGCGTAACAATCTTCACTGACTTAGCCTTTCGATAATGAAATAAGTCAACTAAATAATTTAACGTTAATCCACTATCAATAATATCCTCAATGATTAATACATCTCTTCCTTCAACAGAAGTATTTAAATCTTTGATAATCTTTACTTCTCCTGAGGAAACCATTTCACTTCCATAGCTAGAAACATCCATGAAGTCTACCTCTATATGAGTATCAATTCGCTTAATGAGATCACTCATAAATGGCATTGCTCCCTTTAAAACACCAACCACAAGAGGAAAGCGGTCTTGATATTCTTCGGTAAGGGTAGCTCCTAGTTCCCTTATTTTTAATTGAATTTCCTCTTCGGATAATAATACCTCTTTAATTTCATCTCTCATCATAACCTAAAAATAACCCCCTAAAATAATGTATAACTAAAATATATAATCATTCTTTAATCCTTAAAAAAATATGTAAATAATTAAAACTCTTCAAAAGATAACTTCACATATTCCCTAGTATCTTCTGTAGGAAGTGCAATACTTGATCTACGTAATTTGGGTACCCAAAGGATTTCACCATCTCCATTTAGTACAATCGGCCAACTATCCCTTTCACCACGAGGTACTTTTTCATCAATAAATAGTGACTTTATTTTTTTTGTACCTGGCATTCCTTTTACACTCATCGAGTCTCCTTGCTTACGGGTTCTTACTATTAGTGGGAAGGTTAGTTTCTCCTTATCACAAATAATTGTAGAATGACCAATGGTGATATTTAAGTCTGCCCTAATTACTTCTCCAATTATCTTACCCTTTTTAAGAGTAACAATCCCTGGTATTGAGAATTGACATTCGTAAGAAACAGCACGCGTCGCTTGTGCAAACTCTATTATGCACTTGTCATAAGATTTAGTAATCGTTAAACCGGTTGGGAAATCTAGAGTACCTGAAGGATGCTGGCTGTTAATAAAGTTCAGAAAATCGCTAATATGTATAGTGGTAATTTCTGGGATGTTTGTTTCATAAAGATAGTTTAATATTAGTTGAAAGCCTCTTCTTTGTAAAGCAATAGGACTATGAATTAGTTTTGGTATAGAAAGTATAACCCTTTTAGGCTCTTGGTCTAAGATAGCATCGTTGATCTTTTCTTGCGCCAATTGTTCTAATAGTTGTTCGTCTTCGGTTAATAGCTCACTTTGTTGTTGAAACCTTAAATGAACTGCCGGATTTTCCTTTTTTAAAGCCGGTACTACCTCATGTCTAATTCGATTTCTTACATATTTTGAACTGAAATTACTTAAATCTATCCTAGGATTGAGACCTACCGATTGACAGTAATCGAGGATACTATCTTTAGTAACAGAGAGAAATGGACGAATAACCATGCCCGTTCCAAATGATCTTTTCACTGGAATCCCCGCTAGACCATATCCATGTGCACCTCGAATTTGACGCATAATCATTGTTTCAATTTGATCATCGCCATGGTGGGCTAATGCCAAGTAGTCTCCTTTGTACTTAATCATTACATTTTCAAAAAAATTGTAACGACATTCTCTTGCTGCAACTTGTAGACTTACTCCATGCTCTTCTTTATATTCTGTTACATTCGCTCTTATTCCCTCGAAGGTAATTCCTTCATTTAAGCAATAATTCTCGACAAACTGATATTCTTCCATAGCTTCTTCGCGTAACATATGGTCAACATGTGCGGCAATGATTGTTAGTTGTAATTGTTTTAACTCTTTATTCAAGAAGTGCAAAAGCGCTAAAGAATCTGGTCCACCTGAGACCCCTACAACCACAACAGCACCTTCCGATAAAAGGGAGTGTTTTTTGATAAACGCGTTAACGGCCTGTCTCATAACGATGGCCAATCCCCTTTCCAAACGAAAATACTGCTAACGCAAAAACAATCCCAGCAGCAATTCCTCCAGCATGTAGCATCGTCTCAATACCGAGTTCAAGCCCACCTATATAATCACCGTCAACAAAGGCTAACATTGTATAATACGCCTTACTACCAGGGACAAGTGGAATAATTCCCGGTATGGTAAACGCAGTAGCGGGTATTCGAAATTTTCTAGCTAAGAAATGGGCTAAAGTTGCAGCCGTGATTGAAGCAATACTAGTCGCAAATATGGCTGTAACACCATAATCTGATAGCAGACGGAATATCGCCCAAGCAAGCATCCCAATTCCTCCGCCAAGGAATAGCGCATTTCTCGGAACTCCAAAGATAATACCAAAAGAAACCGTTGCAAAAAAACAGACAATAAGTTCAAAGATCATCATCATTCACCTTTACCTATAAAAATAATGTAATTGCAAGAGCAATCCCTGTAGCAATGGATAAAGACGTTATCGTTGCTTCTGCTCCTCTACTTACACCCGCTAAAAGGTCACCACTCATCAAGTCCCGAACAGCATTTGTCAAAGGCACACCTGGGACTAGCGGCATAAGTGTTCCGATAATAATCTGATTAAGGTTAGTACCAACACCAAAGTAAACAAGAGCAATTGCCACTGCCCCACCAGTAAAAGCTGCAATGAATTCTGCAAAAAACTTCACTCTCAAATATCGTTCAACCTCAATTAAAAGGATACTAGCAGTAACACCAGCTATAAACGCCGGCAATGTATCTTTGACACCGCCTCCAAATAAGTAAGAAAATCCACCACCAGCAATACCTGACGCTAAATGAATTAACCATAGAGGGTAGTTCATTGCTGACAACGTAATTTTTCTTAACTGCTGGTATGCTTCATCAGCTGAAATAGTACCTAACACAAACTCACGAGATACTTGGTTTACAAGTGTTACCTTATTTAAATCGTAATATCGATCATCAATGCGAATCATTTGCATGATGTCCCCTCTGCCATCTTCCTCGAACGAAATAAAAATTCCAGTAGTTGTTACAAAGCTGTGAACATTTTTCAACCCAGCTGCTTTTGCCATCCGTTCAAGTGTTTCTTCAACGCGGTAAGTCTCCGCGCCATATGTAAGCATGATCTCTCCAGCAAGTAAGCAAATGTCCATCATCTGGTCTGCCTTCCCCACTCTAGCACCCCCTTAAGAGCAATTATGGACGGTGAATTATGCATATTGAATGGCTACTTTGTAGCCATTCGCATCTTTGCAAACTTGAATCATAATTCACAATTGACAATTCAAAATTGTCCTTTCACATCATTTGTCCAAATAAGTATAGGATATATGCTAAAAGAAGGAAAGAGGCAAACAAAAATGTTTCAAGTATTCCTGAAGATTTTTCTTTCTTCTTTTGAACAACCTTATTATTTCTATTCTTGACAACGGTTTGCTTTTTGGGAGCTGCGACTACTGGTTGCTTTGGCCGATTTAAAGAGTCTATTACATCTTTCTTCATTAGTTGTGCATCTTGATACTTACCTTGAAGTGCATTCAGTAACACTGTTTCATATTGTCTTAACATCGGTTGCTTTTGGATTCGTTCCTTCAACTGTTTAATTCCATCACCATTTTTCTCAAAACGATTTTGATAACACGTATTGATCATAATCATAGCAACCGAAAATAGATCATATGATGGTTCGGCTACACGAGTACCTAATCCCCAATAGCCACGATCGTAAAATTCTGTGTATTCTTTAATAGAACGGCCAAGTAATGTTGTACCACCTACATCTAACCAACGCACTCGAGGTGGAGGGCCAACAATCATTAAGTTTTCAGGCTTCAAATCTCCAAAGGCCCAACCAGCCTGATGAAGACGGTCTAAGTCACCTAGTAATTGCACCATGAGTATTCCGGTCCATTCACTTCCCTTTCCACGGATAAAGGTAAAAAGGTCTTGCCCTTTTAAATACTCCATTGCGTAAAAAGGTATGTTGCCTTCAGGTGTAACCCAGTCATCAACATCGATTAAAGAAGGTCCAAGAACTTGTCCTTGGACCTTAGAGAAATGCTTGAGGACGTTTACTTCTGAGGTAATTGCCATACTATTTAACCCCATCTTTAAAGCTACTAATCCCTCAGGAGATTGTGCCAAGTAAACAGTCCCTGTAGCTCCGTTTCCTAACTCTTTTACTAATTTATAAGGACGTTTATGCCATTTGCCAATCAGCTTCGTTTCAGGAGGTAAGTTACATACTTGACTCTTCTTGATACTCATTAGCTAACAGACTCCTTTTGCTCTTACGTGGGAACATCGAAATTGCTTCCTGAAGTGCTGGTCCTGTTGGTGTTATCCCTCCTGATGCTAATTTGTGGAACACCCCTGTTAAGGATTCAATTTTAGGCGTCCAACTTACTAATTTATCAACTTCCTTTCGTTTCCCAGGAAATGAGTATAGAGAAAATCTATTCGCTCCTTGTCGAGAATTAAGACTAATAGATAAATCAGTTAAGGCTTCTTGAACCATTGGCAGTTTATTTTTCATGCTAGCACTTGTATCTACTAATATTAAAAGTTCTAAATCCATTGTTTCCCCAAGTTCATCGACAACTTCCATTACTTGTCCCCGTTTTTCTGGTGGCAAATCTTCTATATCATGTTCTTTCCCTAGTATCTGAGCTAATTCTCTATTTACGACCCCATGGATCGTCTGTGTCATTGCTTTTCTAGTAACCATTTGAACGGTTTTGGCCAACTGCTGCGCATACACTACTTGACTTATACCACCACCTGACAAGGCAATTGCATGAATTTCCTCAACCCCTTGTTCACTTATTCGATCATCCTCAACAACACCAATTACATTGACTGTAATTCCCTCTTCTTTAGCTAAGGCTGCAATCGCAACTGGATCTTCACCTTGATTTGAACAACCGTCTGTTAAAAGTAAAATCTGCTTTAAAGTACCTTTTCCCATAAATACACTTCCCCTCCATTTTCAATGAATGTTACCATCATTCACCTTTTTTAGGGGGAATATACTTTAAATTCTGAATAAGTTAACATCAATTTTCGAATGAAAGATATTGCTATTTTTAAGCTTCACTAACAAAATGCTATTGCGCTTTTTTTCTTTTAAGTGAGCTTGTTTGATACATTGGTATAGTTGCCCATTTTGGCAAGTTTCGTTTTACTTGAGCAACAACAACTGTCATATCGTCTTCTATACGATTGTCCCCTGTACGAATTACCTTTTCAATAATAATATCAGCTACAGCCTGCGGTTCTGTTGCTTCAATCTCTTTAATGATTCGTCTCATCCATACTTCGTTATTTTCCACGTGTTTTGGGCCATCGAAAATGCCATCACTCATCATAATTAATAAATCACCGGCTTTTAGTTGCTCACTAACAACATCAACATCAAATTCATTGATTATTCCCATTGGCAGATTACTAGCTTCAATCATAAACACTTTTTCTCCCCTTTTTATAAAGCTTGGGGTCGAACCGATTTTTAAAAACTTTGCAGAAGCATCTTGTAAGTCAATCATGGCTAAGTCTAACGTTGAAAAAATCTCATCTGTGGATCTTAGTGATAGAACAGAGTTGATCGATTTAATCGCAACCGTTTCTTCTATACCTGATTGAAGGATATTTTGTAGGAGTTGAAGTGTTTCATTACTTTCTAAATGAGCTCTTTCACCATTACCCATCCCATCACTGATTGCAACCGCATATTTGCCTGAGCCAATTTCCATGGTAGAATAACTATCTCCTGAGATCCAAGCTCCACCTTTGGCTACTGTTGCAATACCGGTTTCCACTACATATTGCTTCGCAGAACCAAATGAAACGATCGTGTGACCGTTAGCGTATAAGCTTTTTTCAATCTTCTTCACAACAATTTGTTCCTCTAAAATATGTGAAAGCATTGGTGCAATTATTTTTTCACATTCACCATGGGCATTCGTCGGTACACTTATTTCAATATCGACATTTCCTTCATCAAGCTGAAAAATTTCCACATGACCGATGTCCACACCAGCATCGCGTAATGCGTCTAAAATTTGCTCTTCTTGCATTTGTAAATTCTCTCGTTCCTTCTGAATTTCCTTAGCGAAATCGCCCATAACCTTGGAAACCCCCAATAGTTGGTCTGCTACTAAACGTCTACTTTCAAGGAGTTGTCGTTTTAACTTTTTTCCTGCATGATACTGATTTAATTCTTGCTGAATGACATGAACTACTTGTTCACCTTTTAAACAATACCTCGACCAGTCTGCTTTTAAACGTTTGTTAATCGTTCCCTCTTCTTCGCAATTAACCATAATTTCTTGCATATAGTTATAGGTTTTATCAAAATTCTTTGTCCAACATTGCTGTTTTCGAAAGCACATTTGACACGTTTTTTCAGTTACATTACTTAAAAAGTAATCTACTTCTCTTTCTGGATCTTCAATCTCATTTGGTAGATTTACATTGGAAAAACTATTCGACAACGTTTGAAATAATGTTGAGAATTGCTCTACCTTTCCTGCTGTTACATCTCTGAACTTTCTTAAATACTGTTGTTGTTCCTTCCAGTACTCAGTTGTGCCTGGAATGTATTTAGCAATTCTCATGATTATACTTCGTGGTGTTACGATAAATACCGCAATTGCCACGATAGATTCCATTACAGTAGCTGTAATGTTACCATTGCCTTCACCGTATAAACCGATTAACAGCGTACCAACTAACAACCCAATTCCTACACCAATCTTTTTTCCATCCTTTAATAAACCACCTAGCAAACCTGAGAATGCTAGTAAACTCATCTGATAGAGACTAGCAACACTCGCCAGACTTAGAATAAGTCCTGTTACAACTCCAACCGTTGATCCGATAGCGGCTCCCCCAACGAATGCAAAGATTAAGACAAGATATCTAGCTAGTACATTTTCTGCTGCCATTCCATAGGCTACCCAGCCAATTGTGCCAGTCATAACCGAAGCTAATAATATAATTAGGCAAATAATTTCTTCATTTTTTAATGAATGTTTTCTTTTTCTCTCCGTGATGATTGGGACACTCTGTAAAAAAATCATTGTTAGAATAAAACTAAGGCCACCTTCAACCACAGAAACTAACCAATCATAACTTGTAACTGTTCCGGTAAGGACATACGTCAGCATTACTTTTGTAAGAACTACTGAACATAATACTAAAAAAGGTAATATTTTCGCCTTGTTCTCATATACTTTATTAAATATTCGGTATAGAACTAGAAAACCTAGTATTGATATAAAACTATAGGCGCCGTTTATGGGAATAACTGTGATGGCACCAGCAATGAGTGCTAACATTGCAACCGGAGCCTTCTCACGTTTTACAAGAAAGATAGTTGCAAAAAACGGCAATACAAAAGGGATCATCTCTGACAAAATCATCGCTCGGCCAAGCAAGAAGCCAATAACAAATATTAAGAACCCCCATTTATAGAGAACAAGTGAAGCTATATTACCCATTCGATCAGTAAGGCTTTCTCTGTGACTTTCCGATCCGATTTGGTCAGACAGCACCAAACCCCTCATTGGTTCGACCACTTTCATTACTTTTCGAAACACGATATCCACCACCCGTAATTTTTTTTGGTGTTTCTATTATAAACAGATGTTTCTTTCAATTTTTGTCAAAAGAACAGAGGTTGTCTATAAAAGTGTTCGACTAGTTTCTAGTAACCTTGCCAAAAAACCTCCAATTGCTAGTTTATTATTGGGTACTCTTGTAAAACTATCTCGAAATACTACTTAATCAAGACGAATTATGAGGATAATTATTAGTTTTAAAAGTATATTCACTCACTTTATAAAGAAAGCTTTCTTAAACTATAAAAAAATAAACACCCTTCAAGATTTGAAGGGTGTAATTTATATAGTAAAGAATCAATTATTTCGTCAATTGCAGCAAGTTAGCCTCGTCTTGCGCCTCGACCTCCGCGTTTTGATTCAGTATTTCGCTTTAATGAAGACAATCTTTCTTCACTATCCTTTAAAAAGCGATTCATTTTGTCCTCAAAAGAAAGGGATGGTCGCGCTTGGTTGTTTCTATTACCGCTATTACGAGAACCAAATTGTTTGTTAGCTGGTCTTTCTTGATCACGATCACGTGGCGGACGTTTTTGTGGTCTTGGTTGTTGCTCTTCTGGTGGACGTTCTTTAGCCTTTCGGATCGAAAGACCTATTTTCCCGTCTTTTTCTACTGCAATTACCTTAACCTCAACTTCATCACCAACTTTAAGAAACTCGTTGATGTCTTTAACATAATTATCCGCTACCTCACTAATGTGAACAAGACCAGTGTTACCACCTGGCAGCTCAATGAATGCTCCAAAATGGGTGATGCCTGTTACCTTCCCTTGTAACTTGCTGCCTACTTCGATTGACATGAAAAAAATGCTCCTCCTTAAAAACATGATTATAATACCATTTAATTATACATGAAGAAAAAAACAAGTGTCAATCTGAAGAAGAAGGAGCAACTTTAAAGATGATTTCTCCTGGCCTAGAGAGAAAGTAATCTCTCCTAGCAATCTCCGAGATATACTCTAGGTTATTTAGATTCATAATCTCATCATTAAGATCTCTCTCAACGATGTGTAACCGCGCTAATTCTTTTTCAAGTATTTGTTTTTTTTCTAGCTTTTCATTAAGAACACTATTTTGCGAATGGAGGGTTATTGCTGTTCCTGCAATGATAAGTATCACAAATAGACCTAAAGCAGTCAGACGTCTAATAAGACCTTTTTTGCTTTTTGACCTTTGTTCCATCTGCGTTTCATGCTGTTCAATGTAATGAGAGTTTAGTTCTCTTACTTTTCTTTGGTGTTCGCTACTCATACTCCTCACCCTTTAAGAATCTTTTTTTATAAACCATCGCTTAATATAGTTCTTCACTTTTTCAAAAAAACCTAGTTTTTTTATAAGTTTTTTAAATTTTTCTTTCGGCAAAAGCCGCCAAATTCCTCTCCCTATCCATTTAAACGGTGTAAGTATAATCTTTAAAAGGAAAATTATAACTGTAAATAAAAAGCCTAATATCATCATACACAGCTTGTATAGAAACTTCAATAATTCTTTTATCGGATTTATTAGTAAGATAAATAATGCTGACTTGAGAAACTTATAGGTTTTAATAGTCCCCTGTATAACAGCTTCCAAAAACTTCGTATAGATGTGAAACAAAAGCGCTCGATAACAAGCATAACCACATAATAAAGCCAATAATACATAAAACCGCATTTCACCTTCATTGATTTGTAAAAGAACATAAAATACGAAAAGACCTTGAAGGATCCAGAACATACTATCGTTGATGACAGTTATCCACTTGTTCCATTGTCGACCTCGAATTAAACGACTATAGGTGTCGATAGCCATTCCTAGCCATCCACCCATAGCCACCATTGCTAGCATTGTTTGTAATTGTACGGTTAGGCTCACTTGAACAACTTCCCAAAGAATCCTTTAGATTTATCATTTTGTTGTTGGTCTAAGTAGACGAGGTCGTAAATCTTCCCTTCAATGGACACGATACCTTGGTCAACATCTAGATTTTTCATATGAAGATTGCTTCCTCTAATTGCTAGAAATCCTAATTCTGTTTCTAAAAGAAACTCTTCATTATCAAAGCTTTCCACTTGCTTAACTCCCGTAATGTCCAAGTGCTTTCTACCACGCATGGTTATGTTATGTTCCTTGACCTTTCTATCTCTTCCCATTGGGGTACCGTATTCATAATGTTCCATTTAAAAAACCTCCTCAATCCTTTTACTCTATGTTTATGTACAAGGTGTTCGGGATAGAACAAGCTATTGGAATTATGATTAGGAGAATATTCTAACAAAGAGAAGGAGGTTTATCGCGTAATTCATTCTATATTCTTCGCCCACATTGCTTTAATTAAGAGTTTAGGGCCGCAGATGTCCCTTGATATTTGAACCACAGAATGAAAGGAGCGACAATACTGTCTGCTCCCTTTTATTTAGAATAGATTTTCTTCTGTATTTAACTTTTCTTCACCAACTATGGTGTACATATTAGCTGCTTCTTCTTTTTTGGAAGTTTCTTTAATATCGTCAATTCGAACTGTAACGATTTTTTGACCAAAGCGTACCTTTAATTCATCGCCTACTTTTACTGTTGAACTCGCTTTTGCTACTTGATCATTGATCGTGATTCGCCCTTGATCCGAAACTTCCTTGGCTAAAGTACGTCGCTTAATTAAACGCGAAACCTTTAAAAATTTGTCCAATCTCATCATTGAACCCCTTTCTTTTCGTGAATGATTTTCCTGTAAATCGAGTGGAATAATCACATTTTTGTTTACACGCGAAACTTTTTTGGCTAGATTTTTTTGGCTTCTTCCCAAATTGCATCTAAATAGTCTAACTCAACTTCTTGGAATGTTAGACCACGTTCGTGCAATGTTTGTTCAATATAAAGAAACCTCTGATAGAATTTTTCATTGGTGTATTTTAGTGCTAGTTCAGGGTCAATCTCATAATATCTTGCTAAATTAACAAATGCGAATATGATATCGCCAAATTCCTTATTAGCCTTATCCATGTTGCCTTGTTTAAGTTCAACCATAAACTCTGCGATTTCTTCTTGGACTTTCATCCAGATGGGTGCAACCTCAAGCCAATCAAACCCAACTTTCGCGGCTTTTTTTTGTAGTTTGACTGCACGGTATAGAGCAGGCATGCTTTTTGGTACTCCTGCTAATAATGAATCGACCTCTTGGCCTTTTTCTTGCTTTTCCTGCTTTTTAATTTCATCCCACTGCTGAATAACTTCGTCCTCGCTGTCTACATTTCCTGCTTCAAAGACATGAGGATGTCTACGAATCATTTTTTCAGTAATGGCTTCAATCACGTCATCTACGCTAAACATCCCTTCATCTTCACCGATTTGCGCATGTAACATCACCTGCAAGAGTACATCGCCTAATTCTTCAGCTAAATGGTCGTCATCATTCTCATCAATGGCTTCAAGTACCTCATAAGCTTCTTCTAGGAGATACTTTTTTAAAGATGTATGGGTTTGTTTTTTATCCCACGGGCAACCGTTTGGTCCTCGTAATTCTGCTATTACTTCTCTTAGTTTACCAAAATCACGATAAAGTAAATTTTCTTCTTTTACAGGTGGTACATAAACTGCTGTTAAATTGTTTAGCGTTGTCACATGGTCTAGCTCATATAAAGGTACTTTTAATAATTGCTCATGCTGACTACCTGCTGCAGTGACAATTGTAACCTCGTAATCGTCAGGTAAAAGTTCCATCAACGTAAGTTTCACATCGCTAGCAACAAAGGCATCGTACACCTGGCAAATAATCAGATGATGCCTAATTTGTAGCTCAACCTTTCGAAGTGCTGTTCCATCAACAATTTGGCAGCCTTCAATTGGATCAATTTTTACAGCCTGAAAGAAGTTGTCTAAAAAGCTCTGACCGCCAAGAAAATTTACTGTCACATTCACTTTCGGTGCTTGCTCAAGCAACAACTGCACAGTACTTTCGGCTACAAATGGGTGCCCTGGTACAGCGTAAACAATATCATGGTCTTCAGCTAATCCAAGTAATTGTGTTGTAATCTCTTGATAGACATTGCGAAACTGATCATTTTTCTCGTAAATATCGTCAAATGAACTGTATGTAAAACCTTGCTCTTCTAACTCTTTAACTACAGGATGTTCCTTTGTTCGCAGGTAGACGTTTTCACTCTTCATTAACTTTTGATATATTCCTAACGGCATTTGCTCTAGATCGCCTGCGCCTAATCCTAGGACTTCTATTTTCGCCATAATTATTTCTCCTTCTTTACCTAAATATAGTCTATTTCCTGAACTGCATTAGCGCTGCAAGCTTTTGAATTTTAGGAACGTGCTCAAGATCTTCTACGTTTACTAGTTTTGTCACCACAATAACGATTAGAAATGTCATAGCTCCAACTGTAACACTACTAAGTGCAATAGCTGCATGTCCAATACGTGTAAGTATCTCTTCAGTGGTGAATCCAAAAGCGATTTCTTTCCAGAAGTAAGTGACTATTCCCATGATTGCTAGGGCCAAAGTTAGTTTCAGACCCCTGACCAATGATGCTACGCCTAAAACATGCACTCGTCTAAGTTTATAAATATTTAAACTAGCACATACAGAACAAGCTACTACAGTAGCAACTGCTGCACCAAGCGTCCCGTAATCAGGTATTAGCACAAAGTTTAATGCAGCCTTTACCAGTGCTCCTACCAAAACATGCAAAACAGTGGTTGGTATGAGGTCGAGACCTTGTAAGATGGCTGAAGTAGTCAAGAATATTGATGTAAACAATATAGCTAGGCCCATGACTGCCAGTACCATGGAGTCGGTGTTGTCCTTAAAAAGCATGATGTTTGCCGGCTCAATTATGACAGCTAGTCCAACTGAGGCAGCTGCCCCAAGTAAGAGACTAATTTGAAAAGCCAACTTACTGTATTTTTGTATAAGGTCCAATCTTCCTTCCATACTTACTTTTGCAATTAAAGGGACCATTACTAACGAAAACGATGTAGTTATGACTGTCCCCATTTGAATAAGTGGTTGCCCACGGTCAAAGACGCCTTTAGCCACTTTGGCCAACTCCACATCCATCCCATTTTCAACTAAACCTCTTAATACTGTTAGTGCGTCAATAAATTGAAAGATAATTAAGATAAGACTACTGAAGCAAATTAACACACCCTGGTAAACAACTTTAAAAATGATTTTCAACGACAGGTTAGAGTTAGAGTTTTTCCTCTGTTTCATCCTTCCTTTCTGCTTTACATAGAACATCAAAAGAACTAATGAACCGATAACTCCACCAAAGATAGAGCCTAATGCAGCCCCAGTACCGGCAACATAAGGCCCATAACCGTTCGTGACAAAGATATATGTAAGGACCAATATTGCACAAACTCGTGAAAATTGTTCTGTCACTTGCGAAATTGCGGTTGGCAACATTTCCTCTTGGCCTTGAAAAAAACCTCTTAGCACAGAAAGAAAAGGAATGATAAAGAAGATAAAGGCTATTGTCTGTATCGGTAACTTTAGCTGTTGGTCTCCCATAACTGTTGCTAACCATGCTGCATGGCTATAAACAAGAACAAAAACCAAAGTCCCAATCAGTAATAAACCAAAAAATGCATTTTTTATTATCATTGAACGCTCGTATTTGTTTTCCGAAATGAATTTCGAAATAATAACTGGAAAGCCAAATGTAGATAAAGTGATCGCAATACCATAGAGAGGGTAAATTTGCTGGTAAACATAAAAGCCTATATCACCAGCAATATTTTGATATGGTATCCGATAGATTGCACTTAAAATTTTTATAAAAACAGCCGCAAAAGACAAATAAACTGCCCCTTGCCATAATTTCTTTCCTTTTAAGATAAACTTCAACCCCCCTAAGCGATGAAACTACAAGCATTATATCACAGAGTCAAAAGCAATCTTAAATTTAGATAGGAATATTTTGTATGAACACGAATTATATTGGTAGGAAAAGAAAGGGGGATCATACATGAATGTTTTAGTTATTGGTGGTACAAAATTTATTGGTATACATATTGTGAACGAACTACTTGCTAAAGGTCACAAAGTTACGATCTTTAATAGAGGAAAAACGAATGCTGACTATTTCCCGACTGTAGAGAAAGTTATCGGTGATCGTGAAGGAGATCTTTCGGTTTTAGCGAGTAAGCGCTGGGATGCAGTTATCGATACATGTGGATACACTCCACGAGTTGTTCGGCACTCAGCAACAGCACTTGCAGAAGTAAGTGATATGTACATCTTTGTTTCTTCTATCAGTGTTTATCGTGATTTCTCAAAAATTGGTATTGATGAGACAGCTGAAGTCAGTGTTTTGGAAGAAAATAATGAAACCGAAGAAGTGAATGGAGATACGTATGGACCACTTAAAGCCTTATGTGAGCAAGAAGTGAAGAAAGCTTATCCTGGCCGAGCTTTAATAGTACGTCCGGGGCTAATCGTAGGGCCTCATGATCCAACTGACCGTTTTACGTACTGGCCTATGAGAATTGCTTCCGGGGGAGAAATACTTGCACCAGGAAAAAAAGAAGCATTTGTACAGTTTATTGATGCGCGTGACCTGGCAACCTATATCGTAAAAGGAATTGAGCAGAAACTGACGGGCACATATAACGTAACTGGTCCTAGAGAAACTCTCACCTTTGAAGATTTCCTATCTGCTTGTAAAGCAGTCTTAAACGACAACGCAGCATTCACTTGGATAGACGAACAGTTCTTAACGAAACATGAAGTTGGGCATTGGATTGAGATGCCACTTTATATTCCAGAGGCGATGAGTGGAATGCTTGCCACTAACATTGATAAGGCGTTAAAAACAGGCCTTACATTCACCACCATTGAAAAAACAATACAGGACACTTATCTCTGGGCTCTCGAGAAAAGGTTGCCTAATTCTGATTGGAAAGCAGGCTTAGCTAAAGAAAAAGAAGTAGCTATTTTAAAAGCTTATCACGGAAATTAAGAAAAGCGGAAGGGTGCCTGGAGCTAGACAATAGTTAAGTTTTTATACATTTTTAAATATGAAAAAAGAAGGGTTTCCCCTTCTTTTTTTGTAGCCTATTGCTCCATTTGTCTCGCCAAGAATCCTGCAGCAGTTTCTGATAACTTCTGTTCCACGTCACCCATGGACTTGTCATTCTTTGATAGCATGACTACTGCACCAATTGGATCACCATTTGCGACGATTGGAGCTACCACATATGCAGTAACCTCTTCTGTTGAGTCACCAACAATATTATATTCACCTTTGCTTGTTTGAACCATTGATTGTCGCTCATTCATAGCAGCTTCCACGATTTCACCAATGCTCTTATTTGAATAGTCCTTCTTTGAACCACCAGCAACCGCTATGTATGTATCGCGATCAGCAATAAGAACAACATGGTTTAAGCTCTCGTATAGTGCCTCGGCGTATTCCTTTGCAAAATCACCTAACTCAGAAATCGGAGAATATTTCTTAAGGATTACCTCTCCATCCCTATCGACAAAAATCTCTAGAGGATCGCCCTCGCGAATTCGAAGCGTTCGGCGGATTTCTTTTGGTATTACCACACGACCTAAATCATCAATTCGACGTACTATTCCTGTAGCTTTCATTTGTGATGATGCCTCTCTTTCTTTGTTGTAGTTACTAGTTGTTAAGGGATCAATTTCTTTAGCGTAGAACTAAGAAATTAATACTTAATTCTTGGTCTTATTATCCTTCTTTAGAAAAGAACTATTCACCAAATCTGCAATTTATTGAACAAGTTAGAAACTGGCAGTTACCATATATATGATGGTCCGCTTAGTTTTTCTTATTTAGTGAACATTATTCAACGTATAGGCAGATTGCAACAAAGTAGAGAGAAAAAGTTTAACTTTCTTCTTTTTTAACAGTCCAAAGCTTAGAAAGAATTTCCTCAACTACCTCTAAGTATTTTTGGGGCTCTAACTTTTTTGTTTTAATATTTATTTTGATTTTGTTGCCGACTGTTCCAATTGATATATCGCGACTCATTTTACTAATCATTTCAAACAATTTCATGCCGTCAATTCGCTGGCTTTCCTCTTCAGCTAAAAGAATCGAGCAATGTTGATTGTCATCGGTAATGGTTTCAACACGTTCTTCACGTGCTAATAATTTAATTGCGGAAATCTTAAATAGGTATTCAACCTCCTGTGGATAGTCACCAAAGCGATCAATCATCTCACCTTGAAGGTCTTCAATATCCTCTTTAGTTTCAATGGATTTAAACCGTTTGTACATATCAATTTTTTGCTTTGAATCATTGATATAAGACTCAGGAATATAGGCATCTACATTTAGGTCCAGTTCAACTTCATGGCGATTAACCTTTTCCCCTTTATCACCTTTACGTTCCTCAATCGCTTCTTTCAGCATTTGAGAATAAAGATCAAATCCTACAGAAGCGATAAAGCCATGTTGTTGAGCACCTAATAAATTTCCAGCACCACGAATGGATAAATCCCGCATTGCAATCTTGAAGCCTGAGCCTAACTCAGTAAACTCTTTAATTGCTTGAAGGCGTTTTTCAGCTACTTCAGTTAAAACCTTATCTTTTTGGTATGTGAAGTACGAATACGCAACACGATTAGAACGTCCAACACGACCTCTCAGCTGGTAAAGTTGAGAAAGCCCCATTTTATCGGCATTGTATACAATTAGTGTATTTACATTTGGAATATCGACACCGGTTTCAATAATTGTGGTGGTAACTAATACGTCACTATTGCCCTCAAGAAAATCAATAATAATGGACTCAAGTTCGGTTTCATTCATTTTTCCGTGAGCAAACGAAACTTTCGCATCAGGTACTAACATCGATATCTTATCAGCCATTTGTGCAATCTCTTCAACTCTGTTGTATAAGAAGTATACCTGTCCACCTCTACTTAATTCTCTCTCAATGGCTTCGCGGACAAGAGATTCATTGTACTCCACTACATACGTTTGTACTGGGAAGCGATTTTCAGGTGGAGTTTCGATCACAGATAAATCACGAACCCCTAGCATTGACATATGCAATGTCCTCGGAATTGGAGTAGCTGTTAGCGTTAGTACATCGACATTTGCTTTCAATTGTTTAATCTTTTCTTTGTGAGTAACTCCAAATCGTTGCTCTTCATCAATAATCAGTAACCCTAGGTCCTTATAAACAACATCCTTGGATAAAAGCCGATGCGTACCGACAACTATATCCACTGATCCTGCTTTCACACCTTTAAGAGTTTCATTTTGTTCTTTTCTAGTTCGAAAGCGGCTCAATAACCCAATATTTATCGGATAGTCTGCAAAACGCTCGCGAATTGTTTCATAATGTTGTTGGGCTAAAATGGTTGTTGGCACTAAGAATGCCACTTGTTTACCATCCATGATTGCTTTAAACGCGGCACGAATAGCCACCTCTGTTTTTCCATAACCCACATCACCACAAAGCAAACGATCCATCGGTCTTTCTTTTTCCATATCCTCTTTAATTTCTTGTATACAACGTAATTGATCTTCTGTTTCTTCGTAAGGGAAGGAAGACTCAAATTCACGTTGTTCAATACCATCAGGAGAAAATGCATAACCAATGCTCGCTTCTCTTTCTGCATAAAGCTTAATTAAGTCATCCGCAATATCTTCAACCGACGATTGAACCTTCTTTTTGACCTTTTTCCAATCACTTCCCCCCAAAGCATATATCTTTGGCTCTTTATCTTCTTGACCAACATATTTCTGCACTTGGTCAATTTGTTCGACAGGGACATATAGCTTATCGTTACCAGCATATGTGATGTGGAGGTAGTCTTTGTGAATTCCGTTAATTTCCAATGTTTGAATTCCTAGATACTTACCGATCCCGTGATTTACATGAACAACTAAGTCACCAACTTTTAACTCGGAATAATTCTTAATTCTTTCCGCATTGGATAGCTTTTGTCTACGTTTTGGCTTCTTCGTTTGTTTTGTAAATATCTCTTCTTCAGTTATCACAATTAGCTTTTGTAACGGCAATTCAAATCCACCAGTTAATTGGCCAACCATAATTTGGCAGGACCCGCTAACAAGCTCCGAACTATTTTCTACCACATTAGCAGTAATCTTATAATCTTCCAATATTGATTCAATGCGTTTTGCTCGCTCTTTTTCAGCTGCTGTAATAATAATTTTGTAACTTCCCTTAGACCAACGCTCTACTTCACTTTTCAGTAAATTCAGCTGTCCGTGAAAGTTCTGCATGGATTTACAATTGAAGTTCACAATATTTTTCGGACTCGTGTGAGGTACATGTCGTAAAAATAGAGAAAGGTACACGATCGGTTTCGTCGTGTCTTCAATGATTTCATTGAGATGTTTTGACATTTTCAAATCTGAAATAATAGCTCCTTGACTAAGTAAGGTAGTTTGCCACTCTGCCTCTTCTCTATCAAGGCTAACACCCATTTCTTGAACACGGCTAATCTCATCAATGAAAATGATGCCATTCGTCGGTAGGTAATCAAGAAGTGTGGTGACACTCTCGTAGTAGAGTGACATGTACTTGTACATCCCTTCAAAGGAATGTCTACCTCTTAACATCTCTACTTCGTACGATATCTGTTCTATCATTGCTTCTTTAGCTTTTGAATTTTTCAGCTTTGCTAAACTACTAGATAAGCCTTCTTTAAGTTTTCTGGAACCTTGTTCAAAATGTTCAGCATATAAAATGACTTCCTGAGCTGGTCCAATGTTAATCTCATTTAGTTGTTTTTGAGATCTTTGTGTATCCACGTCAAAAAATCGAATTGAATCTATTTCTGTATCAAATAACTCAATTCGTATGGCCATCTCTTCAGTTAAAGGGTATATATCAATAATTCCACCGCGCAAGCTAAAGTCACCAGGTGTGGATACCATTTCAGTTCTTTGAAATCCTGCTTGAACTAATTTCTTTAATGTTTCTTCAATACTTATCTCTTCCCCAATTTTGAGCTTTAGTTGACATTGCTGCCAAATATGCTTTGGAGGTAATAATCTTCGTAAACCTGCTATTGGTGTAATAATGATGCCTGTTTTCTCTTGGCTTAAGTAATTCAATACCTCAATCCGTTGCCCCCTCATTTCAGGGCTAGCAACTGCAATCTCGGAAGAAATCAGCTCGTTAACTGGATATAGATAAACATGCTCTTCTCCAACTAAACTTGTAAGATCATCGTAGAGTTTCTGTGCTTGGAAAAGATTATTAGTTACAACAATTTGCGATCTCTTCGTTTGTTCAAATACAGAGGCTAATAATAGCGTTCTAGCAGACCCTGTTAACCCCGATATCATTTGCTCACTGAGTTGAGCTTCTACTCCATCTAAAACGGCTCTTACGTCATCATCTTCTAGAAAAAATCGTTTTAAACCTAACAATGCTTTTGTTCCCCCTTTTAAAAGCCAAATCTCCTAATTTTATTTAATGGCTGAGGTTCCAACACCGGTTCCTCCTCAATTATAAACAAAGCGGAAAAATGCTTTGGTGTGAACCAAAGCTATTTCCGTACCAAAACTAGTATGACCTTTGTAAACCCTGTTTTAAACAAGGTTATTGAATAAATGTTTGATTTTCATGAAAATGTGGATTTCTATCAAGTGCTTCATGACAATCCTCACAAATCGTGTTAACATGCATGTTGCCACTCTCGTCATATTGGATCATTTCTGTTCTTTCTTGCTGATCTAGTTGATGAAATCCTAATTTCTCACTGTCTAAGTGTTTCTCTTCTATTTTGCCAACATTAACGCCACAATGGCGGCACCAATAATGGATAGCCACACGAATTCCTCCCTACGATAACCAAATATAAGGTACCGTTTCCTACTCTAATAAAAGTAGAAAATCTTATTATAGTATGAGCGGACATAGGGAGAACTATGCATTAATCTTATTCAGGACATTTAATTATAGGTGTTCATCACCTTCAGGAAGTCTTGAGTTAGCCAGCTTTGACAAGCCTTCACAGCATGAGTTACTGAAGCTTCTACTTCGTCTCTTTCATCTGGTCTAAATTCGCCCAGTACGTGATTCGCGACTGCAACACCTGGATCTGGCCTGCCAACACCTATTCTAATCCTCTTAAAATGTTCACTTCCCAAGTGTGCCAATAATGATTTTATGCCATTATGACCACCATGACCACCTTTTTGCCTTAGACGGACCTTTCCTGGTGGTATATCTAAATCATCATAGATTACAACTAAATCCTCAATACTAATCTTATAAAAATCCATTAGTGGACGAACAGATTCTCCTGATAAATTCATATAGGTTAGGGGTTTTAACAAAAAAACTTTTTCTCCACCAATTGTCTCAAACCCGAATACACCTTTAAACTTCTCTTGTTTTAGTGGAATGTTAAGCGTTTTTGCTAACTCATCGACTACTCGAAAACCAATATTATGTCTTGTATCCTCATATTTTGCTCCGGGATTACCAAGGCCCACAAATAACTTCACAACAACTTCCTCACTTTCTTTTTACCAAACGATATCGGTTCTGTAACCATTTCGCTATAAAAAGGAAAAATCCTTCAACTTTATGGTATGACTTAGGAGCGAGAGGACTTCCCTAAAACTTAAACATGTAAAAGGTATAACCCAATTAGGCTATACCTTCAAACACAATTTATAAAATCTAATACCTTAACTTTATTCTTCTTGTGCTGTATTATCCATCTCAGCTTGTACTTCTTCTTTATCTGCCTTTTCTTGTTGCTCATCAGGTTCATTGCTTAATGCTGGAGCTAGAATTGACATGATACCTTCTTCTGGTTCATTATTAATTTGATAATTGCCAGATACCTTTATGTCTCGGACTTGTAGAGAATCACCTATCATCATCTGGCTAATATCGATCTCGATAGCTTCCGGAATTTCTGCAGGTAGGGACCGTACCGAAATTTCGTATAAAGTCTGTTGGATAATACCTCCATCCTTTACTCCTAATGCCTCTCCCACTAAATGAACTGGCACATTCGCGTCCATTTCGCTTTTCATATCAACTTTATAAAAATCAACATGAATAAGGTCTCCCTTTAATTTATCCCTTTGGATATCGTGGGTGATCACTTCATAGCTCTCAGCTTCTGTAGTCAAAGAAATAATTCCATTTTTGCCTGCTTCTTTAATTGTTTTCAAGAAGTCTAATTCATTAATTGCAACAGTTTTATTTGGAAGATCTCTTCCGTAAACTACAGCCGGAACATTCCCTTGATTGCGAAGCTTTCTTAACGTGGAACCTCTTAAATCATCACGACTAGTCGCTTTTAACATTGTAGCCATATTTTTTCACCTCATATTTTTCATTCTCTATTGGTCTACCCAATAAAAGGCTATTTTAACCAATTTAAATGAAAAAATGATGTTGCTCAGCTACAATTTAGTCAAAAAGCTGGCTCACAGATCGTTCTTCATGAACATGAATAATTGCTTTGGCTAGTAGTGGCGCTACTGATAAAGGAACAATCTTAGGAATTAGCTTTTCTTCATTTAACTGAATCGAGTTCGTGATAACTAGTTCTTTAATTTTTGAATTATCAATTCGTTCAATGGCAGGGCCAGATAGAACTGCATGAGTACAACACGCATACACTTCCTTTGCTCCTCTTTCTACTAACGCATTGGCCGCTAATGTAATTGTGCCTGCAGTATCAATGATATCGTCAATGATAATACATGTTTTCCCTTCAACATTTCCGACAATATTCATAACTTCTGCCACATTTGGTTTTGGACGCCGTTTATCAATAATTGCAATCGGAGCTTTAAGTCTATCGGCCATTTTTCTAGCTCTAACTACGCCACCATGGTCAGGAGAGACGATCACTAGGTCATCCATTTGCTTCTGTTCAAAATAATCTGCAAGTAAAGGAACGCCAACAAGTTGGTCAACTGGAATATCAAAAAAGCCTTGAATTTGAGTCGCGTGTAAATCTAAAGAGATGACACGTGTCGCCCCTGCAGTTTCAAGTAGGTTCGCTACTAGTTTCGCAGTAATTGGTTCACGTGCGCGAGCTTTACGATCTTGACGAGCGTATCCGTAGTATGGCATAACGACATTTATTGTTTTAGCAGAAGCACGTTTTAACGCGTCTATCATAATTAATAACTCCATAATATGCTCGTTTGCTGGAGCTGAAGTTGATTGAATGACAAACGTATCGCAACCACGAATACTCTCTTCAATGTTAATTTGTACTTCTCCATCACTAAATCTAGACACGCTGCTTTTCGAGATTTCAATTCCAATTTTCTCAGCTATTTCTTCCGCAAGCTTTCGATTAGAGTTTAGCGTTAGTACCTTTAAACTTGGATCACCGTATTTCACCATTGTTGGACTTACCCCCATATGTTTATATTACTTTTTATTTAAATGTTTCACGTAATCTTTTTTTACAGTTTGTCTTTCACGAGCAATTGCTAACGAGTTTTCTGGGACGTCTTCTGTTATCGTAGAACCAGCTGCAACATAGGAGTTTTTACCAACAGTAACAGGTGCAACCAAATTAGAATTACAGCCAACAAAAGCACCATCTTCTACTTTTGTTAAATATTTGTTTTTGCCATCATAATTAACAGTAATTGAGCCGCAGCCTAAATTAACGTCATTACCAATTTCCGCATCACCAATATAACTAAGATGTGATGCCTTACTTCCTTTTCCAAAAGAAGATTTTTTCACTTCGACAAAATTGCCAATTTTCGCTTCATCACCGATGTTTGATTCAGGTCTAATGTGTGCAAACGGACCAACTGCTACATCATTACCGACTGAACTGCTTGATACCACGGATTGTTTAATAGTTGTATTGTTTCCAATAACACTATCAGTAATTTCAGTGCTCGGACCGATTATGCAGTTTTCACCGATCGTTGTTTTCCCTGCTAAAATTGTTCCAGGTTTAATCACTGTGTCCATACCAATCACTATATCAGCACTGATATATGTGTTTTCAGGGTCAACTATCGTAACACCATTACGCATATGCGATTCATTAATTCGCTTTTTCATAATTACTTCAGCACTAGCTAAGGCCACACGATCATTTACCCCCAAAGTCTCATCGAAATTCGGAGTTTGGTATGCTGCTATTAATTCATGTTTACTTTGCAATATTTCAATCACGTCTGGTAAATAGTATTCTCCTTGAACATTCTTATTTCCGACATGTTTCAAAGCCTCAAATAAAGCTTTGTTATCAAAGCAATATGTACCAGTATTTATTTCTGTAATTCTACGTTCTTCTGCTGTCGCATCTTTATGCTCAACAATTCGTTGAACAATCCCTTGGTCGTCACGAACAATTCTCCCATATCCTGTCGGATCATCAGTTTTTGCAGTAAGGATCGTCGCTCTCGCCTTTTGTTCTTCATGAAATTGTAAAAGTGACTCCATCGTTTCCTTTGTAATAAGAGGGGTATCGCCACAAAGCACTAGTGTCACTCCTTCCTTATCTTTCAATAAAGATTCAGCTTGCATAACTGCGTGACCAGTACCTAACTGCTCTGCTTGTAATACATATGTAACTCCCTCACCTAATTGTTCTTGTACTTTTTCTGCTCCATGCCCTACTACAACTACAGTTTCATCAACCCCAACTTGTGAGATTTGGTCCACTACATGTTGTACCATAGGTTTGCCACAAACAGAATGAAGAACTTTATAAAGTCGAGATTTCATTCTAGTACCTTGACCAGCGGCTAAAATTACCGCAAAACGATTGTTCATAGCTACCTCCAACGGTTCTTTTTTTCCATTACGAATATATCTTAAAAACGTTGCTATTTCAAGTAACAATCATAATTCCTGAATATAGATTATTGTACCATAAAAAATAAAAAAGAATGACCAAGGAAAGAATATCCCTGGTCATTCGTATTTGTTTGTTTAAGAAGCACCCGCTTCTTCATATTCAACTTCTTCAATATCTCCAGCTTTTTCATACTCAGCTAATACTGCTGACTGAATTTTCTCTCTCGTTTGAGAAGAAATTGGGTGAGCGATATCTCTAAACTCTCCGTCTGGAGTTCTCTTGCTAGGCATTGCCACAAACATTCCATTGTTTCCGTCAATTACACGAATATCATGAACAACAAATTCATGATCGATAGTAATGGATGCTATAGCACGCATACGTCCTTCCGTTGTTACACGGCGTAGTCTCACGTCTGTTACTTCCATTTCTGCCACCACCTTTTTCCAATTAGATAAGTCCTATTATACATTCAACACTAATTTCCAATTTCCTTCTTTTTTTATCAAAAAAAAGAATTTTTTTTTGCACTTTTTGTAATTTTTAGAGACTCCCCACAAAATGCATAAGAAAAGCGGAATGCACCTGTAGCTAAACATTCATTTCGTTGATATTTTAATTTTTTTTATACAATAAAAAAAGAAAAGCGTTAACGATAAAATGATTGATACCATTTTACTAAGTCAACTCTTTTCTCTGTCATTATTTCACTAGTGCAATAACCTCAATTTCAACAAGTACGTCCTTCGGTAGCCTTGCAACTTCTACACAAGATCTTGCTGGCTTATGTGTGGAGAAGTAGTTTCCATAGACTTCATTAATTAACGGAAAGTCATTCATATCTTTTATAAATACTGTTGTTTTCACAACTGTCTCACGAGAGGCACCGGCTGCTGTTAACACTGCATCTACGTTTTTTAATACTTGCTCCGTTTGTTCTTTTACATCACCATCAACTAAATCTCCATTAGCAGTTAATGGTATTTGTCCTGAGCTGTAAAATACATTATTAACAATAATTCCTTGTGAATATGGTCCTATTGCTTGTGGTGCTTCATTTGTATGTACTACTTTCATGTGTAATCCTCCTTATATTTGTTTTAAATTTTCAAAGAAATTCCCTAATTCTACGGTAAATAACTTTTCCTTTGTGTTCACTTCAGATAGCCGAGTCATAGAAATATACTTATCAACTAACCTTTCTTCCATATGATCAGCCTCTACTAAGACTCCCGTTCCGACTACGTTTGAATGAAATTCTTCTACTAAGCTAATCATTCCTTTAATAGTTCCGCCAGCTTTCATAAAGTCATCAATAATTAAGACATTCGAGCCTTCCTTTAAGCTTCTTTTTGCTAGTGACATTGTTTGTATACGTTTTGTCGACCCCGATACATAATTAATACTAACAAGAGAGCCTTCAGTAATTCTATGCTCATGTCGGACAATACATACTGGGACATTCATGTATGATGCAACAGCATAAGCTAATGGAATTCCTTTTGTCGCCATCGTCATGATAACATCAACTTTTTGATGGGCGAACAAGGTAGCAAAGTATCGACCAATTTCGTTCATTAATTTTGGATTTCCGATGATATCCATCATGTAAAGATATCCGCCTGGCAAGACACGATTGGGGTCTTGTAATTTAGTACATAACTCCGTAAGAGTTGTTTGCATTTCCTCAATACTAGCAGTAGGAATATACTTCACGCCACCGCTAGCTCCCGCAACCGTTACTAAGAGTCCTGTTTCTTGACTTTCGAACATCTCTTTGATGATCGCTAGATCTTCGCTAATAGAAGATTTAGCAGAATCATACCGTTCAGCAAAATATGTTAATGGGATTAGCTGATGTGGGTTGTTTATTAAGTAGTTAGTCAAATCAACTAGTCGACCACTTCGGCGAAACTTTTTCATAGCTACCTCCAAAATCCGAATATTTAAATGTAATATAACATTTTTGTACGGATTTTATCAATAGTAACGTTCTCCCAACAATCGAACAGCATGAACGTCATGGCAAAATCCACGTAACCCATTATATACCCGCAACATTCTCGACTCATGCTTCACAAGTCCAAAAACTGTTGGTCCACTTCCGCTCATCAACACACCATCTGCCCCAAACCGAATCATTTGGTCTTTGATGCGCTGTACCTCTGGATAGAGCTTAAACGTAACCGTTTCAAGTACATTTCCTAATTCTTGGCAAATCCCTTCATAATCCCGTCCCTCAATAGCTGTAATCATCTTATTAATATCAGGATGGGTAAGCGCAGCTGTATTCAAATTACGATACACCTCTGCCGTCGATACACCAATAGGAGGTTTAGCAAGAATCACCCAACAAGCTGGTGGTGCACTAATGTGCTTGATCTTTTCGCCACGACCAGTAGCTAGAGCAGTGCCACCATAAACACAAAATGACACATCTGAACCAATTTTCGCTCCTAATTCGGCTAACTCATCTAAACTTAGCCCTAAACTCCACAATTGATTAAGCCCTCTGAGCGTAGCTGCTGCATCACTACTACCACCCGCTAAACCAGCAGAAACAGGGATGTTTTTTTGGATTGCAATTTTTACACCCTTGCTCACTTTGAATTTATCTTTTAGTAACTGAGCTGCTTGATAGGCTAAATTACGATTATCACTAGGTACAAAACCCTCTGATACATCAATCGTTATCTTATCTTCTTCTAGCAGCGTTAATTCAATTCGATCTGCTAAATCTACTGTTGTCATAATCATCTCTACTTCATGAAAGCCATCATCCCTTTTATGAAGTACATCAAGAGACAAGTTAATCTTTGCAGGAGCCTTAATCGAAATCTTCACCTTTATCACCTTCTATGTTCCATATGCTTACGCTATTTTATCACTTGTTGTCGATTGTAACCACCTTTTGTGACAAAAATTTCAAGAACGACATACATTCATTCTTATAAGGATAACCTAGCTTCCGAAACTATATAACAAGCATGATCCTATAGCCCAGTTGTATTTTGAAGCGAACAACGAAAAAAGACTAGCTACCAAGGATATGTTTCCTGGATAGCTAGCCTGCCGCAACAAGTAAATATCGTTATTTCTGCCTGTTAGCAAGTTGTTGTTCAGCAATTTCTACTGCGCGTTTCACCATATTTCCAGCATCACGCGAACGGATTCCGCCCCAACCCTCTTTTTGGACTATGTCGTAAAACCCTAATTCTTTTGCAAGTTCCACTTTAAATTGCTCAGACATTATTCCTCGCCGTTTAGCCATGTAAAACAACTCCTCTACTTAGCACTGTTACGACCTTTATAATATATCCTCTCGAAAAGTTCTTTAGTCTTCCTTACCGGAAAGACAGAAATGCAATTGGAATAATTTGGAAGTTCGGACATATAAAAAAGAGCTACACTCATAATGTGTAGTCTCGTTCCTCCTTAAGGGGCATGTACAACATACTATTTCTAGGGAGAAGTCAGACTCTAAATGAGTATACCTCTTTTTTACCAAGAATTATTCAACTTCTACAGCAACAGAATTTTCATCCTCACATACTGTCAACTGCACCGTTTCCGTTAAAACGTCTGCATAGCTATATGATACTCTTTCAAAGGCGTTTTGATCTTCATCAAGCTTAATTATGAATACAGACGGGTATGTTTCTTCAAGAAAACCGGAACGTTCAATCGTTTTACGACGACCACCATTCGCTTTTATTGTAATTCTTTTCCCAATATTCGCGTCTAACGTTCGCTTAATGTCAACTAAAGTTTTTCCCATTATTGAAACCACCTCACTTATACAAAGTGTAACACAGTTGAACAATAATGTCAAACAAAATTAAAATTATAGCAAGGAAACAAAATATTTGTCAACAATATTTGTTCAACTTTTTTTGACTTATTTTTCATACACCAGTTATTATTGCTTAAAATTTCGATAATATGTAAAATAATTGTAAAATCATTAGAGATTTTCTGACTTTTTTGCTATCGACATATTCAGATGAAAAACTAAGACACCTGCCTATCTAAACCTCTAAACAAAAAGAAAGAGCCATCATTGCGGCTCATTCTTCCTAGCTGTAACATAGATATTGTCATCGTTATTCTTAAAAGGCATTCCCCTTCGTAATAAACCACGTGTTTCGATTCCACCTAACCCCTTTTCACCAGTTAACGTGTTTCGAAGCAACTCCCAAATACTTACACTATCTGTAAATGGCGTTAAACTAACTTTAGCGGCGATATAAACAGGATCCAATGCATGAATATTAATACGATCGGGTGAACTAGCAAAGTTTGCACCCGCCCTAATTAAAGTTTCAAAGTACGATTGACAAGCCCCTGCGAAGATGACTAAATGGTCAATATGGGGCTCAAACTTTCTTGCTTCCCGAACTGCTTCAGCAAAGTACCGAGTGTTTCGATAGGCCTTTACCTCATTTAGTTCACCTTTGCTTCTCATATAAGCGTCATGACCAGTAATTACAAGGATATCTGGCCTTACCATTTCGAGAAGTGAGGTAATTTGAAGTGGCATCTCCCGTTCTTGCATATGAACACCATAGATTGGTACACCTAACTTTTCATATAAGTCTATACACTTTTTTAGATAAATTGGGTCTCCATCAATATGAAGAATTCGACCAGGTAGTTCAAAGTAAGAGGCACTGCTATGGTAACCACCTGTCATCTCATACTCATTTCTATTTCTCATCAGTCTATTATCTTGCCTAAATAGCCGATAACAACTATCCTCTTTTTTCTTTTCTTCTATTTGTCTTAACCCCTTTTCCGAATCCGTTACCAAATCCAAGTCAGACAAAGGAGAGTCTGCAATCAGGCGCATTTCTTCTCCAATAATAATGGCTAAGTTATCATCTATTTTTGAAATACGAAACAATAAATCATTACCGTAGGACTTTCGTGTAACAAAATCACCGACCTTTAATTTCAAGAAACACACCTCCTCACTATAGCCTATGAGGGAGGTAGTAAATCAGTGAATAACATTACAGATGTTCAACGCCCATAACAGCTTTTATTTCATTTCGAATAATGAGTTGGCTAGTAACCCGAATTCCTCCATAGAAAGTGTTTCTCCCCTGCGTGTAGGGTCAATATGACACTCTTTCAAAACAGCCTCAATAGCTTCTTTTTCTGTTTTGGAAAATAAATTATGGATTAAGTTATTTATTAATGTTTTTCTCCGCTGGGCAAAGCTAGCTTTAACAAGCCTAAAGAAAAATTCCTCATTTACTACATTTACAGCTGGCTTATCCCTTAAAGTTAATCTTAAAACGGCTGAATCAACATTTGGCTGTGGGACAAATACAGTTTTGGGAACAATAATCTCTGTAGATGCCAGAGCGTAGTACTGGGCCGCAATTGATAAGGACCCATAGTCTTTTGTACCAGGCTTCGCTGAAATCCTTTCTGCCACCTCTTTTTGGATCATGACGACAATTCCTCGGATTGGTAGCTTCTCTTCCAATAACTTCATCAAAATGGACGTCGTAACGTAATAAGGTAAGTTTGCTACAACCATTAAATCCTGGTTTTCTTGAAAATACTCTTTAATTACACTATGTATGTCTGCTTCTAAAACGTCAGAATGAATAACAGATGCATGAGGGTAAGGAGACAATGTCTCGTTTAAGATTGGTAGTAATCTTTGGTCGATTTCAAATGCAACAACCTTCTCACAGCGTTTTGCTAGCTGTTCTGTCAAAGCCCCTATCCCCGGACCAATTTCAATTGCTCCTGAATGTTCTTGTAATTCTGCACAATCAACAATATTCCTAAGCACATTTGTATCAATTAAGAAGTTCTGTCCTAAGCTTTTCTTAAAAGAAAACCCATACTTTTTTAATATTTCCTTCGTACGGTTAGGTGTTGCAATATCCTTACTCATTTTCTTCCTCCTTCAGTACAGCGCTAATAGCTTCAGAAAACTCCTCTGCACTTATTTTAAACATAATTAACCTTTTATACAGCTGCTTCCCATTAGTATGACCTATTTTTAATAGATCGCCTAGCCGTTCACGGCGATGTCTTGCCTTTTTCCCACCAATTAATCCGAGGGCCAACAATTCCTCGACACTTACTTGTTCTATCCATTCTTCATCTTCCTGTTGAGCATCAGATAACGCTGTACGGATAGCTTCAGGAGAAGCATTTTCTACACCAAGATCATTTCCTTTTTTTGAAATAGCCTCTTTCTTAGGAAGGAATGCATGTTTGCAGCCCGGAACTTTCTGACTGACAATATGACGAATTCTTTCTCCCGGATAGTCAGGATCTGTTAGGATAATAACGCCTCTACGCTCCTTAGCAAGCTTAATTTGCTCGATTACTTGCTTCCCTATAGCTGACCCATTCGTTTCAATTGTATCGGCATCTACGGCGTTTTTAACGGCAACGGTGTCATCCCTGCCCTCCACAACGATAATTTCTTTTATTTTCATAAAATCCTCCGTATAAATAAAATGTAAAATGTAGAATTAACGAAAGAATGGCTCTGTAGCAATACTTTAAAAAAATTTTTTTCAAATGACATTCACATTTTTGAAACTAATGTATAGTATATAGCGTCTACTATGTAGAAACAAGAAAGAGGGTGACAGTGTCACCCTCTCCTAGTACTTTATTTTACAATTCGCACTTGAACATTTTTGCGACCCCAACGCAGGGCATCGCTTCGTTCAGCCATAAAGATATCAATTTTTCGACCTTGAATAGCCGTGCCAGTATCAGCGGCTCGATATTGTCCTAGTATTCTACCATTATATCTTATTTCAATAATTGAACCTAATGGAATCACATTTGGATCAACCGCAACCACTTTACTCTCTGGATTTTTCCTTAGGTTTATTCCAGTCGAGGTGACACCTGAGCACCCATTGCAATATGCTGTATAGGCGGTCGACGAAAACGTGATCCAATCACCTGGCGTGCCACCACGTGACACTTGTTGAACTGGTGGTGCTGGTTGCTTGGTACCAACGGCGACAATTCGATCTGTGCTTTGTTGTACCGTTTCTGTTTTAACTAGCTCTCTAGAAACTTCTTTTCCGTTTTCAAGGATGACTTCAAAATGTTTTGCAACTTTCCCTTGTTGACCTTTTTGTACTTCTCTTTCGGTTCCCCTTGTAAGAGAATTGTCATTTCTCGTTACTGTCGCAAAGTCAATTGTTTCTTCCACAACATCGGTGACCTTTTGTACTCTAATGATATTGATTTCCGTATTAGCTTTTACAATTACTTCTTGCGATGGCTCTACTCTATCAAGCTCTCCTAGAATAATGTCTTCTGCTTTTAAAAAGTCAGCGACAGTTGTCGAAGTCGTCCACACTTCTGTTTCCTCACCGTCACTATGTAACGTAACTGTGAAGGCGGACTCATAAATAATATCCATATCTTCAACAAGAGTAGTTTCTAGACTTGGCTCTATTTTATCATAGTCACCAATCTCTAAATTTAATTCGTTAACTAATTCTTCTAGCGTACTAGATGTGGTCCATACTGGTAGCTTTTCACCATTATTTGTTAAATAGACTAACTTCGCAGGAATCCACACGACATTGACATCATTTGTTAACCGGCTTTCTAACGACGGTTCCACAAAATCGTGATCACCTACTAATATATCATTCTCCAACATTAGTTCATCTACAGTCTTGGCATGAGTTTTGAGGTTTGTTTCTTCCCCATTTATTACTAGAGTAACGGATGTTTTTGTTAGCTCATAAGCAGCAGCACTAACCACCCCAACTAGTAATATCACACTAACGATGGACATGATTAACCTTTTTCCTGTAAGGCTTTCGGAAAAAAGTTTCTTCATGTTTGGTATCATAGTTAAAAACTCCCCCTTCAAGGACCGAATTATATAGAGTTATGCCAATCTTGTCAATGTAAAATAATTCCCCCTTCCCGAAGCTTTACGTGTAATTATCCATAAAATGGACTAAAAAGGGAACAAAAACTGTTCGACAAGACTAGCATATGTCTGTTTTGTAGTTTGTAGAACTAACTAGAAGTTAGATTATCCTAGACAAGCCTCTATACGCTTCGACAAAAACTGCTGTCAAATTATAGCAAAAAGTCTCTTCGCATTTTCATTTGTCACTTGAACAACCTCATCGTAGGTCATATCTTTTAACTCGGCAATCGTTTCTGCTACTAGTTTAACATAACTTGGCTCATTCCGCTTTCCTCTATATGGATGAGGAGCCAAGTATGGACAATCCGTCTCAATCAATAATCTCTCTAGGGGGATTTCTCTCGCAACTTCTTTTGGGCGTTTTGCATTTTTGAAGGTGACCGGACCACCAAAAGAAATATAAAAATTCATCGCGATACACTGTTTAGCAATTTCTAAACTACTACCAAAACAATGCATAATTCCCCCAACTTCTTCAGCGTTTTCTTCTTTTAAAATTTTCACTATATCCTCATGCGCATCCCTATTATGAATAATAATTGGTAACTTTACTTTTCTAGCTAAACGAATTTGTTTGCGAAAAACTTCATGCTGTATTTCCCTAGGAGATTTATCCCAATAGTAGTCAAGTCCCATTTCACCAAGAGCAACAACTTTTGGATGACTCGCTAGCTCTTCAAGCCACACTAAATGATCGTCCGTCATATCAATAGCGTCAACTGGGTGCCAACCCACAGCAGCATATATAAATTCGTAGCTCTCAGCCAATTTCAAGGCACCTTTGATCGTTTTTTCGTCAAAGCCAACTACAACAATATGAGATACTCCCTCGTCTTGTGCTCGCTTAATTACTTCCTCAATATCTTCTTCAAACTGGTCAGCATTTAAATGAGCATGTGTGTCAAATAACATTTTTTAAAACCTCCGATTGAATGTAGAATGCAACATGTAGAATGTAGAATGATGTAGGCCTTGTCTTCGAAGAAAGCCCATAACATTTTACATTCTACATTGCGAAATTCTACATTTATTTCACTTGCGAACCATTCGGCAGAGTTTGTTCAATAGTGGCTAATGTCAATTTACCATTATGAGAAGCCGCTAATATCATACCTTGAGACAGCTCCCCACGAAGTGTAATTGGTTTTAAGTTCGTTACACAAATCACTTTTTTTCCAACAAGTTCTTCAGGTGAATAATGTTCAGCAATTCCCGAAACGACCTGACGCTGTTCGTAACCTAAATCTAGTTGAATTTTCAGCAATTTTTTTGCTTTTTTCACGGGTTCTGCTTTTATCACTTCTGCAACACGTAAGTCCACCTTCATAAAGTCATCAATCGTAATTTCTTCAGTTTTAGGTGCCTCAACCACTACCTCATCTTTAGTCTCAGAGGTCGAAGCTGCAGAACCTTCCATCATAGCAACAATATAAGCTACTTCATCAGCTACTTCTAGCCTCGGAAAGATTGGTTCACCTTTTGTAATTGTAACTCCAGATTGAAGACCACCAAATTGTCTTAAACTCTCCCATGTTGTTTCGTTTTCTGTAATCCCTAGTTGCTCCCATATTTTTTTAGGCGTTGTAGTTAAAAATGGTTGAATAAGGATTGAAACATAGCGTAGAGCCTCTCCCAAATGATAAAGTACAGAACCTAGTTGAGCTTTACTTTCGTCACTTTTTGCTAATACCCACGGCTGTGTTTCATCAATGTATTTATTCGTTCTGCTGACTAGCTGCCAAATTGCTGCCAACGCTACTGAAAACTCCATATCTTCCATAGCCTTTTCAACTTTCTCAACAGTTTCCTCTGCAAGAGTAACTAGAGCGGCATCAAAGCTAGTGGCATCTTTTGTATACTCGGGTACCTGACCATCAAAATATTTATTAATCATTGCTACTGTTCGATTTAAGAGATTTCCTAAATCATTTGCTAAGTCAAAATTTACCCGCTCTACAAAGCTTTCTGGTGTAAATACTCCATCAGAACCAAATGGCACTTCACGAAGTAAATAATAACGTAAAGAGTCTAAACCATAACGATCAATTAACGGAACTGGATCAACAACATTACCCTTAGATTTAGACATTTTTCCATCCTTCATTAATAACCACCCATGACCAAAAACCTTCTTAGGCAGAGGTAGATCAAGAGCCATTAACATAATCGGCCAATAAATTGTATGGAAGCGAATTATTTCTTTTCCTACTAAGTGAACATCTGCTGGCCAATAATTTTCGTACTTTTCCGGATTAGCAGAGCCATAACCTAATGCCGTAATGTAATTTGAAAGTGCATCTATCCACACATAAATAACATGCTTAGGGTCGTTAGGAACTTTGACACCCCATTCAAATGAAGTTCTAGAAACAGCTAAATCCTCTAAGCCTGGCTTTATAAAATTATTAATCATTTCATTTTTTCTAGATTCAGGTTGAATAAAGGTCGGGTTGTCTTCATAGTACTTTAGAAGTCGGTCTGCATATTTGCTCATCTTGAAAAAGTAAGATTTCTCTCTAACCTTTTCCACCTGTCTGTTACAGTCAGGGCAGTTCCCTTCTTTTAGTTGTCTTTCCGTATAAAACGACTCACAAGGTGTACAATACCAGCCTTCGTATTCATCTAAATAAATATCCCCTTGATCAAGTAGCTTTTGAAAAATTTGTTGAACAACTTCTTTATGTCTAGTTTCAGTCGTCCGAATAAAATCATCGTAAGAGATATCTAACTTCTTCCAAAGATCTTGAATTCCACTAACAATTTCATCAACAAATTGCTGTGGGCTCACGCCTTTTTCAGCTGCTTTACGCTCAATTTTCTGACCATGTTCATCAGTACCTGTCAAGTACATAACGTCATAGCCACGTAAACGCTTATATCTAGACATTGCATCTCCTGCAACTGTCGTATACGCGTGTCCAATATGAAGCTTATCACTCGGGTAATAAATTGGTGTAGTTAAATAAAACGTTTTTTTCGTCATTAATGTTCCTCCTTTTTTTACATGGCTGTTTTCGCAAAATTTGTTGCTTTCGTAAAAATCCCAAAAGCCGAATTTTTACACAAATTACTAAGAATTTGCTACTAATTTGGTAAGTACTGCTCTTTTCTTACAAAATTTATTGGCTGATATCTTCATCTATGGTATTTTTCCGATTATTTTAGGATAAAAAAGCCACAATGTTTACGAAAAGAGCCTTTTACATACAAAAAAACCCTCACCCTAACATTAGGACGAGAGTTGTCTACTCACGTGTTACCACCCAAATTTCCCTTGTATCTCGCGATGACAAGGCTCAGCAAGTTACTTCTTGTAACTTAACCAATTAACGCTCAGCTCACGTTGTCCCCTTACTATCACTGCTAGCTCGAAGACAATTCCTCCAAGACCATTTTCAAAAGTGCCCCCTATACCAGTTTTCAGCTACCCTGGCTCTCTGCCTATAGTTTTATCACTACAGATAGGATTTCCTTTTTACTTATCTTTTCACTGGATTGACTTTATATCTTACTATCCTTTGGAAAAAATATACCCAATGTTAATTCTCATGTCAAGTTTACCCAAAATGGATGATTTTCATAGCTGATTATTTTGTCGAATTTTATCAATAGATAACTTTTAGTTTTGTCGAAATAACAACTGGTTATTTATATTTAAAATGGCTAATAAATGTAAGATCTTTTAAAGAAACCCAAAGTTCACAAATTTGACTAAAATAAAAAAATGTTGATAATACTGAACTGTTTGCCGTTTAAACTTTAAAAATCTACAAAACTAGTAAAAAATTGAAAGATATTATTTGACTTCTTTTGGAAACGCTGGTATTCTTAATTCACAGAGAAAATTGTCGAAAATTGAAGAATGAGACGATAAATAAAAAAAATTTACATTCAGGAGGAGAAATAAATGAAATCTACAGGAATTGTTCGTAAAGTTGATGAGTTAGGACGCGTGGTTATTCCAATCGAACTTCGGCGCACACTTGATATTGCAGAAAAGGATGCTTTAGAAATCTACGTTGATAGTGACCGCATTATCCTTAAAAAATATAAGCCAAATATGACTTGCCAAGTAACTGGTGAAGTAAATGATGACAACTTGTCATTAGCTGGTGGTAAAATTATCCTAAGCCCTAATGGCGCTAAAGAAATTATTGCTGAACTTCAAAACTTTGTTGAAAAAACAGTAAAATAATCTACAAACAAGGCTGACATATCTGTCAGCCTTGTTCTTTATGATAAACTTGGTAAACTTCTCGTTTCTGAAGGTTTCGCTCTTTTGCTACCTGTTTAATCGCTTCTTTTGTTGAAAGTTGAATAGCGATATAATGGTCTACATGTTGTTCAATTGATAAATCTAACCACCAAGCTTCTTCATTATCAAGTACTTCGTCAATTGCCCCCTCCAAAATAAGACAATATTCACCTCTAGGATCTTCTTCTCGGTAGTGCACAATTGCCTCACTAATGTTCCCTCGAATAAACTCCTCAAATTTTTTCGTAAGTTCACGGCAGATAGATATTTTCCGATCCCCTAATGCGTCTACTATTAATTGTAATGTTTCCTTTAAGCGATGCGGAGACTCATAAAAAATAATCGGACATTGAATATTTTTTATGGTTTCTAATTGCTTCTTTTTGTCTTTCTTTTGTCTATCTAAAAACCCAAAAAAGTAGAAGTGGTCTGTTGTAAAGCCAGAGGCAACAAGTGCTGGTAACGCAGCATTTGCACCGGGTAGCGGGATTACAGCGATTTTCTCTGCAATGCAGCTAACAACCAATTCATACCCTGGGTCTGAAATTGCTGGCATTCCTGCATCACTCACCAGTGCAACCTTTCTTCCACTCTTTATCTCTTCAATTAATTTTGAACCACTTGTTTCCTTATTGTGATCATGATAACTAACCAGCTTTGTTTCTATCTCGAAGTGGTTACATAATTTCCGTGTTTGCCTCGTATCTTCCGCTGCAATTACGTCCACTTCTTTTAAAACCTTTAAGGCACGATAGGTTATATCTTCTAAGTTCCCGATGGGGGTTGGAACCAGGTATAACGCACCCTCTTCTTCATTATGAAAGCTTTTTTGAATCCACACTCTATACTACCTCCCTCACTATGAAAAATAGATATCTTTAAACTCTTCTGTATATGTATCATCTTCATGATATACAAAAATTGGTGGTAAAACTTTTACTCCTGGCTTACCATTCTTTATACCTTCAATCAATAAAATGTTTGCTTCTCTGTTTTTTTTCGGATGAATTAACTGAATCCGTTTTGGCTCAACATGATGCTCCTTCATGGACGTTATTATATCAATAAGACGGTCCGGTCGATGAACTAAAGCCACTTTTCCTCTTTCCTTAGCCAAGGCACTGCAAACTCGAAGCACATCATCTAATCCACAATATATTTCATGCCTAGCAATCGCAAAATGTTGATTTTCATTCAAATCCTTCTCCGTTACTGTTTTAAAATAAGGTGGATTACATGTGATAAGGTCATACTTGCCTTTTTCTAAGTAAGTAGGCGCATCTTTAATATCACCATGAATAAAGGTAAGCTGTTCATCAAGATTGTTTAACAGACTACTACGTACCGCCATAGAAAACAAGCGTTGTTGAATTTCAACCCCGGTAATTTGAGCTTTACTTCTTTCACTTAATAACAAAGGTATTACGCCATTACCGGTACAAAGATCAACAATCTGACCTTTTTGAATAGGTACATAACAAAACTTAGCCAAAAAAACGGCATCCATTGAAAATGAAAACACATTTGGGCTCTGAATGATTTTTATCTTTTCCTTAGGTAAATAATCAATCCGTTCATCTTGCTCGATTTTAACCATTCTTATTCTCCTCAAGGGTTTAATAAACTTGATTATAACAAAACAGTAACACCAGTTTCCATGAATGACATCAAAAAGAGGTGGATTTCTCCACCTCACAGCTATTACTTTTTATTTAAGAACGACAGGCAAAAAAGACAGTCTCCTTCTTTACGGATGCTTCCGTAATGAAGATTACAAATGTGAAAACCTTCTTGATATAGCCTAGCTAAGTTATCATAGCCTTCCCCTATATCAATCTTTTCAGTATCAACTTTGATTTCTTCTTCTTGTTTTTCTTGCTCTTGATCAGATGTTCTTTCGATTCGAGAACGTAGATGGTCATTTTCAATCTTAAGATGTTGATTCTCTTCTAAGAGGAGTGCTAAATGTTCTTTCAACTCCCCTAATTCACGATACAGGCCACCTATTTTTTCTTCCATAAGACTTACTCGTGAAAAGACCTCTTTTTTGTCCACGTTTACTTTACACCTCAATATTTCTGGTTTGAGTAGGTAATGCTCCTTCACTGATTAATTCATCAAGCGTAAATTCCATGACGCGCTCATCATTTAATTCAACTTGTACAAGTTGCTCTAGAATGTTTAAGCCTACTACTCGTCCCTTGCCATGGGCAGTGACGATAGGCTTACCGATATCAGGAAGCTCTTGTTTTGCGTTTTCATAATTATCGTTCTCATATTTTAAACAACACATAAGTCGTCCGCATAAACCAGAAATCTTCGTTGGATTTAATGAAAGACTTTGATCTTTCGCCATTTTAATAGAAACTGGTTCAAAGTCACCTAGGAATGACGAACAGCATAATATTCTACCACATGGACCAATTCCACCTAACATCTTGGCTTCATCACGGACACCAATTTGTCTAAGCTCAATCCTTGTCCGAAAAATCGCTGCTAAATCCTTTACTAATTCTCTAAAGTCAATACGGCCATCAGCTGTAAAATAGAAAAGCACTTTGTTTCGATCAAACGTATATTCCACATCGACAAGCTTCATATCTAAGTTATGCTCTTGAATTTTCTGTAAACAAACCTCAAAAGCTTCCTTAGCAGCAGCTTTGTTTTCTTCTACTGTTGTGCGGTCTTTCTCGTTTGCGATGCGAACAACCTTTTTTAAAGGAAAAACAACATCCTGATCGCCAACAACTTTTCTACCAATAACAACTTTACCGTATTCAATTCCTCTAGCAGTCTCAACGATGACTAGCTCACCTTTTTGCACATCTATATCTTCAGGGGAGAAATAATATATTTTTCCCGCTTTTTTAAACCTCACACCGACTACCTGATGCACTATACACTATCCCTCCTGTAACCTCAGCATTAATTGCTCCATCAATAATTGAGGATTTACATTTGCACTTAAGCGTCTCTTCGCTTCTAAAATATCAGCCATGTGTTGGCTGACCTTTCGCTGAGAGCTCTTTAATGCATGTCGTTCTAATTTATCGATCTGATCAACGAAAATAAGTTGATCTTCATTTGCTATCAATGTACGTAGCACATCTCGATACCAAAGTAACAGAATATCTAAACCTAGATTTAACTGGTTTCTCTCTTTAAAGTGAGGTAACCAAGTTTCTTGCAAAGTGAGCATGACCTGATGTGGCCTTGTATACACTTCTTCCCCTAATTGTATCACTATGGTACGGGCTTGCGCAATCCAATCATCATGGTAAAGCTGGTAAGCTTCCTCCAGATCATTGGTTAATTGCCCTAGTAGTCTTGCTAAAGGTTTTGAGACTCCATCATTCTCAAGATGCTCCATAAGCTTTTCTGGAGTTAATGGAACAAAAGAGAGAATTTGAACCCTCGATAAAATTGTATTTAAAATCCGATGCACCTCTGTTGTTGTTAAAATGGCTACAGATTGTCCATCAGGCTCCTCTAAAAATTTTAGAAGTCCATTAGCTGCACTAATCGTCATCTTTTCGGCATCTTCAAGAATATAAAATTTCTTAACAGACTCAACACCTCGATAAGAAAATTCCTTCTTTAAATCACGAATTTGCTCTATTTTAATGGTAAGACCTTCTGGTTGAATGAGATGTACGTCAGGGTGATTTCCTGACTGAATCCGTTTGCAATCTGAACATTCCTCACATGCATCAGTGCCTTCAATGTTTTGGCAAAAGAACGTTTTGGCCAGCTGCAAAGCTACTTTTCGCTTACCTGTTCCTTTTGAACCATCAAATAGATAGGCATGTGATAAGCGCTGCTTTTTTATACTATTGGTGATAATTTTCACGACTTTTTCTTGAGATTCGGAGATTTCGTTCCAGGTCATGATTTCTTACCTTTAAAATCTCTCAAATTGATCAACAGGTAGGACAAATACAGTCGCACCACCAACTTTTACATTTACAGGGTAAGGAATATACGAATCTGCATTTCCTCCCATTGGAGATATTGGCGCTACTAATTGATCTCTATTCTTGCAATTATCTTTAATAAGAGTTAGCAGTTCGTCTACTTTATGATCTTCAGTACCTATAAAAAAAGTTGTATTACCTGCTTTTAAAAATCCACCTGTACTAGCTAATTTTGTTGCTTTAAAATTTCCTTTTACTAGAGCATTAGCAAGATTGTTACTATCTTTATCTTGAACAACTGCGACAACAAGTTTCATCCTTTTACCTCCTTTAGGAATATAATCACCCTATGCTTTATCCTATTATAACAGATGTCTAGTAAAGAACCTATGTAATGGTTAAAGTTTAGGATATTCTTTTCGAGTGATACCCGAAAAGCACTGAAGCCTAGATAGTCTTCGGCTAGGACTCATCACTAGATGCTGAATAATAATTTCTGAAAATGTAAAAAAAGCAACCTTTTTCACAAGGCCGCCTTTATCCTACTTTATGTTTAAATAACTAAATAACTGCTCTTTTGTCTCATCAACAACTTCTTCTAACGAGCGATTAGCATCAATTCGGATAATTCGTTCTGGAAACATTTCTAGCAACTTCAAATACCCTTGTCTAACACGATGATGAAAATCTAAATTTTCCTGGTCTAAGCGATTAATTTCTCGCTCTTTATTTTGAGCAATTCTAGCAAGTCCTACTTCCGGCTCTATATCAAAATAAAAGGTAAGTTTCGGCAAGCTATTTTCAATCGCAAAAGAATTTATCGCATAGACTTCCTCTAACCCAAGTTGCCTAGCAATTCCTTGATAAACTAAACTACTATCCAAGAAACGATCACACAGTACAATTTTCCCTGCTTTTAAAGCCGGAATAACACGCTCAACTAAATGCTGCCTTCTCGCTGCTGCGTATAATAAAGCTTCCGTTCTTCCATCCATTTCAGTATTATTTGTGTCTAAAATAATGTTTCGAATACTCTCTGCAATCTTTATACCACCAGGTTCTCTAGTTCTGATAAAATCTAAATTTTTATCTATAAAGACCTTTGATAGCTCATGAATAACGGAGGTTTTACCTGCACCTTCTCCGCCTTCAAATGTTATAAATCTTTCGTTCATTGCTCTTCCCCACTTCGTCTATATTTAAACACCTGTACACCCTCTTCAAAAATATCTCTACCTTGAAAGTATGCACCTGATTGTTTTAATTCCAGAAAGTCTTCAATATGTGTTTTCTCAACTTTCTCGCCAGCTATTAGTAAAGGTATACCCGGCGGATATGGTATTACTGGCTCCGAAATAATCCTGCCCACTGAACGCTCGAAACTGATTGTTTCAACTTCATAAGCTTCCATTTCATCGTAAGATAACAATAGACTAGAGGTGCTCCCCTTCCTTCTATGTGGTATCTTCGGTATTTTGTGATATACCTCTATACTGCTCAATCTCTTCTTAATTGTCTCACCTATCTCTAAAAGATCGTTTTTGATGACAAGAGGCATGACAAAAAGTACATTATGTTGATCAGCTAATTCTGTATAAATTCCCTCTTCCTCTAACAAGCTTTGAAGTTGATATCCACTGAGTTCACAATTGGATTGGATCGTAACTTTTAATGGGTCTAACTCATAACGATCACTCTCAATAACTTTAAGCTGCGGAATCGTTTTTAAAAAGTCTTTAAACTGTTCAATCGAGTATAGCGAATCCCTCAACTCTTGGTCAGATATGTTTGCTAAAAAGTATCTTGCTAAATCGAGAGATGCCATTAACGGATAAGAAGGGCTACTCGACTGAAACATCTGAAGGTAGTGTTTCAATTTATTTAAATGAACAAGGTTGCTATTAAAATGTAGGAATGAACCCATTGTCATCGCTGGTAAAGTTTTATGTGCAGATTGGACAACAATATCGGCTCCATATTCTAATGCAGATTTCGGCAATATGTTAGATCCATGACCAAAATGCGCCCCGTGAGCCTCATCAACAAGAACAGCTATCCCATGTTCATGTGCTACCTGAACCAGTTCACCTATTTCATTACAATAACCATAATAGTTAGGCCTTGTAATAATAATTGCCTTGACAGTCGGATTTTTACGTATTGCATCGACCATGTCTACTTCATCTATTAAGGTTGTTACTTGCGCATGGTAGTCAAAGCTAGGTTCAATAAACAATGGCTGAACCTTCGCCAAATTAAGAGCATTTAGAATTGATTTATGGCTATTTCTTTGTACAAGTACTGTATCCCCTGGCTTGCATGTAGCCATTATCATGGCTAGATTGCCCACTGTAGAACCTCCAACGAGAAAGAAACACTTTTCGGACTTATATAAATGAGCAGCTAGCTCTTCAGCCTCATTTATTATACCAGTAGGATTATGTAAGTCATCGAGGCCACTGAGTTCAGTAACATCGATTGATAATAATGAACGATAGATGTTCTTTGCATCATTTGGAAAAACAGTTCCACTCTTATGACCAGGTACGTGATACGATCTGGGGCCTTTTTTAGAAAAAGCAATTAGAGCATCATACAGCGGTCGTTTTGTCTGGTCCATTCCTTCAACCCTTTACAGATTCATTTTAAAAAACACTGTTTTATTATTATAGCGAAAAAATGCAACTAACTAAACCCTTACAATTCATCCTGTACATTAATAAAGACATACACAAACAATTCACTATCAGCATATATATAGGAAAAGTATTTATTTTCAAAAAATCAGAATTTTGTATGTATAGTTTACCTTACATTGGAAATGAATGAACTATGGAGGTGAACAACTATGAATGATGGACATAATCTTGAAAAATGTTCTGTATGCGAGCTAAAGAGTCAAGCAGGAATTCATATTTGTGATATTTATATTTGTGAGACTTGCGAACGTGAAATTGTTAATTCCGATGTAAGTGATGAATTTTATAAGTACTATCTACAAAAACTTAGAAAGCTAAAGCACTCTTTATTAAATATTTCCTAGCCAGACCCTTTTGAGAGGGTCTATTTTTTTTGGGGGTTTAAGGAAAGAAAATAGTCTCTCCGCTAGGCCAAATGACGCTTTTCTATTTTCGTGGTCATCAGACCCTGGAGAGGCTCTCGGTGGGTTGCGGTCACCAGACTGGGGCTGGCTCTCGGTGGGTTGCGGTCACCAGACTGGGGCTGGCTCTCGGTGGGTTGCGGTCACCAGACTGGGGC
>WPCK01109499.1_pt1 | contig 55931 bp, 48 predicted proteins | sample 5399851 | NCBI WGS metagenome assembly WPCK01 (sample SAMN12869471, study PRJNA574797) | sludge metagenome | isolation source: wastewater treatment of pH11 | place: China:Beijing | collected 2019-05-20
CAGGTAGCGGATCAGGGCTGTTCTGTTGTTTTCGTCAATTCAGGGAGTAACCCGGTCGCCGGGCAAACCTGGGATATGCATGCCTCGGCGAAAAGGTACGTCTGTTGTCTGCAGATTCCCTGTGAAGGCCATGACGTGCCGATGGTCCTGTTTTCGCTGGTCGGTTGCATCGGAATGATGGGCTATCATCCTTCCGGCCAGATGATCGGCGTCAACAACATCAACACCAGCGGCGCGCGGGCGGGGGTGATGTGGCCGGCGGTCGTTCGAAAAGCGCTGGTCCAGTCCGGCCTGCGGGAGATGGTCGATTGCCTCACCAGAAGTCCGGTCACTTCCGGGCACTCGTATCTGTTTGCATCGCGCGACGGGGGCGAGTTCTGGGAAGTGATGCCCGATTTGTCGGAGAAAGTCAGTTCGCTGGCGGCTGGCGAAGAAGGGTCGATTTTCCATACCAATCATTGTCTGGGCGAAAGGGCGAAAAAAAGGGAAACTCCGCTTGCCGTAAACTCGACGACACATGTCCGTTTCTCGCTGTTGGAAAAGAAGATTGCCGGCATCAGGTCGTATGATGACGTCTATAACCTGTTGAATGATCACGAAAACTACCCGATGTCAATCTGCTCGAATTACCAGAGCAATGCCCAGGATCCGTCGGTGACGTGTGGAGGCGCCGTGGGAGAACTGGCGACCGGGCGCGTTCGGATGTGGCGCGGCGATCCGTTTGTGGACGCCAATTTTGTTTCCCATGATTTCCTGCTGCAGCCCGCACCGGCAGGCGAAAAGGTATCCGGAGTCCGATGAACTCGCCCATCAACAAATCGCTGGATGTCCTGATTACCTGGAACAAGCAAAGCGGAACACCGCTGATTGATGTCGAGCGGGGGGACAACGATGAGTTCGTACTCACCGACGGGCGCAGGATCTACGACTTCACCTCCACGAGCTTTCAGGCCAGTTTCGGTCATTCCTGCGAAGCCATCCGCAGACCTGTTCGCGAACAGCTTGACCGAATGCCTGTGGCTTCGCCAAAGAGCACGTCGGCCCTGCGGGAAAAAGTGTCTGCCCGCTTGCTGAGGTTGTTACAGCTGGAAACCGGCGGAAAGCTCTTTTACACCGTTAGCGGAAGCGAATCGGTCGAGAATGCGCTCAAGATCGCCAGACATTGGACGGGCAAACCGGTTATCCTCTCCCGATTGCGGAGTTATCACGGCGCTTCGCTTGGCGCGATGAGTGTTTCGGGAGATTGGCGCAGCGCCGGGCATCTCAATTTCAGCGAGGGAACGGTCCGCATTCCGGAGCCCGACGATGATCCCCACGCCAAACAATTCCTCGGCATCATCGAACAAACCGGTGAAGGACGAATCGCCGCGGTCATCGTGGAAACCATCAGCGGAGTCAACGGGGTCGTCATCCCGCCACAAACATGGTGGGATGGAGTTTCCGGTGCCTGCCGCAAGCATGGTATTTTGCTGATTTGCGACGAAGTCCTGGCGGGGTTCGGCAGGACCGGCCCGGCATTTGCTTTCCAGCACTTCGGCCTGAAACCGGACCTGGTGACCATGTCCAAGGGAATTACGGGTGGTTACATTCCGTTTGGCGCGGTTTGGGTTTCGCCAAAAATTGCAGCGCGATATGACAATGAAGTCCTCGCATGTGGTTTGACCAGTTACGCCCATCCGCTGGGCCTGGCAGCGATGTCCGGAGTGATCGATTTGCTGGAGGACGATGCCTTCACCACCTCGCGAAGAAATCTCGAGGGGGTTTTTGCCGCTTTTCTTGCCGAGCTGTGTCAAAAGCCGTTCATTACGGGCTGTCGACACCGCGGCCTGCTCGCCGCCGTCGAGTTGTCGAAACCGGCTCCCGACTGGCAGGCATTCATTGATGCCGGACTGTATCTGGTGACGCGGGCGAATTCGGTGATTCTGGCACCTCCCTTCACCAGTTCGCCGAATCGGCTGGAGAAGGCATTTCGGCGACTTGCCGAAGTCCTCGCCTGACCAGGCTGCCTATCGATTGAAAATGCCGATTCGCTTTTGTTTCGCGGCGGCCTTGGGAACGGCGATCGGCAGTGGTTGAGCATCGAAGTAGACATCGAGCCCGTCAAGCGCCTTGATCGTCCGGCGTTGCATTTGCACCTGCCCGTTATGCACAACTTCCTGCGCCTTGAATTTCCTTACGACTTCGGCGATTTCCGAGTTCGTTTCCTCACCGGATGCCGTCGTTCGTTTGGCCCAGTCGAAACTTCCCACACATACATAACTCTCGTGATGGTCATGGAAGACCCAGGCTTCCTCGCCTTTCTTTCGCAACAGCCCGCAGAGCACGACGGCCTTGAGGTCGGCTTCGGCGAGCCGGCTTTCGGTCAGCGGCTTGCCGGAGCGTGCCTGTTCGTCAAACTTGCGTTTTGAATCGCGAAGCTGCGAATTGCCGAACAGCTTGTCGCCGGATTCAAAGAACTGCTCACCCTTGAATGTGGCAACGCGCACGCTGTAATTGCCGGGGCAATCCAGCAAGCTGTATTTGACGGACTTGTTCAGATCCATGATGACGTCGTCGACCACGGGCCGGTCGAAGTAGTCGGGGGGCAAAAGCGGATTGGGCATCAGGAAAGCGGAACCCATTGGTCCCTTTTCCCGTTGTTCCTGGTAGTCGCTCATATTGCGCTGAATGGCACGCAAGGCGCCCATTCGCTGCAAGCTCGTCGTGTGTTCATCAATGCGGAGCGCTTCGGGCTTCAAGGTCTTGATGAGCTTCAGAGTCCTCTGGGCATTGTTGTCGTCAAGTGAAGGAAAATGCCCGACCACGACGGCAATCTCCTCGAACGCAGCAGCGTGCGCGGCAACTCCGTTCTGCGGAACAGGTACACCCTGCATATCGGCTGGTGCTTCCCATCCCGCCATGATGATCTTGTCCGAGTAGTCGAATTCCTTGCGGTACAGATAGGCGTTCAATTTGTAGCTGTTGCGAAGTTCTTCGATCAACTGCAAGGCCTGTGCTTCGCCTGCCTGGCCGACAAAGGAAGCGCACATGACCAGCCAAGGTCCATGCGTGTCCTTTAGCGGAATGTCCTCAGAAGCCGGCGCGGATTTTCGAAAGATATTGAGTTGGGCGCTGGCGGTGTTCACGGCGACCAGACAGATTGCGGCAACGCCGATAGCGCGCCAGAGTGTTCGGTAGTTCATGGGGAAATTCCTCAATCCAGAAAAACGGCCTGATTCCTGCCGGAAAGACCAGCCATGGTCCCGGCTTCACCGGGCCGCGGTTTTTTGGGCCGGTATTCCCGAGGTCTCTTGGTTCGGGGTGGCGAGGTTAGCAGAATCGCAAGGCGGCATCCATATCGAAAAAACCACTTCGCAACGCGGGCTTTTGCGGGAAACCAGGCCCATTAACCGGGGAAAACGCCGGTTCTAGGGAGTTGATTCCCACGCTACCCGGCGTATACTGGGGGCATCGCCGGTCCGGATTCACGGGGGAAGAATTTTCCCTTGTTGAATTGTTGTGATATCCCCCACTTTTATTCCGGCCTCCCCGTCGGGAATTGATTTCGCCAACGGGTTGATCTTGCCGGTTGATTCTGTCGCTCGTTTCTGTCCCATAAAAGAAGCCTACCCATGCAATACTCGTTTCGACTGGCAGAATTGTTGGGGCATGTTCCCGACCCGAGGAAACGGCCCGGTACGATCAAGGCCATTGTGGAGTACACCGGACTGGACCGGCATCAGGTCGCAGCGCTTTTGAAGAATGAAGTCAAGTACATTCCGCTCAAGGCCTTGTCGAGGTTGTGCGACTATCTGATCGAACATGGTCATTGCAATGCCGACCAGTTGCCCGGTGCCCTTTTCGCGGTCGAACCGGAGAATTTCTGGGAGATGCTGGCCCGCCGTCGGCGGCTGGTCATGTGCGTGGGCGTTCGCAAGGATGTCGAAGATGACAATCCCGATGTGTCGTATGTGGTCGCCTCCGATTCAGTGCTGATGGGAGAAGTGCTCAATGGAGTCACGACACTTGGCGGCACAGCACAATTGAAACGGGAGACCGCTCCCGCGGAAGGGCCCTCCCGTGTTCCCCATCCCGAACACATAAAACAAATGCTGGTATGGAGCCCGGGTCAAATCGGGTACGAAGAGCTTGTAATGCAGACGGACCAGAAGTATCGCGAGTTCTCTGATGCAAGCGGTGACAAGGCGATCGTTTGTATCGGCAGCACGAAAAGCAATCCTCTTTGCGAACAGGTGATTGCAACCAGCTTTGGATGCGATCCTTTCGTCAGCCAGGACGAGGTCGACGATCCGGGCAAGCGCAGCTGTCCGGTGTTTTTCCGTTATCGGGATTCCGATCCGCGGAATCCCTCGTGTATGGGGGGAGCGAGTCTTTCCAAGGGGCAGAACAAGCTTGAGCCCGGCATTTATTATGAAAACGCCGAAGGGAAATGGATTTCTGCCGGTTCCAACAAGAAGGGACATCATGTGGCGATGGTGTTCTACGTGCACCGGGAATCCCAGGGACGACTGGAAATGATTCTCGGCGGGTTCTCCGGCCGCGCGACCCGGCTGCTCGCCTCTGCGCTTGCCAGTCGAGCCGAGGATTTCTGGCCGCCTACCTACATTGGCCAGGGGATGGCAGTGGGAATCTACCTGGTAGAGTTCAACACCGGCGGCGAGGAAGAAGAGAACATCCTGCGAACGGACAGTCTGGCTACGGCCCGTGTGATTGCAGTGCCCAATGAGGCCATAGCCCGCCGACTGGGCAATTGATGCCGTTTCCATGTTCCTTGATCGGGTAGAAATCGAAGTGACTGGCGGCAAAGGGGGGGACGGCTGCGCCAGCTTTCGTCGTGAAATCTATGTTCCCCATGGCGGGCCGGACGGCGGTAACGGCGGTGACGGCGGTGACGTGATCATCGTTGCACGCGAGGGCGTTAACAGCCTTGTCTCCCTTTCCCAGCGAAAACAGTGGCGGGCCGGCCGCGGCACCAACGGCATGGGGAAAAACCAGCATGGCCGACAGGGAGACGACAGGGTTATCGAGGTCCCGCCAGGCACCGTGGTCATTGACCACAAACACGGCTATGTCCTGAAAGACCTGACCGTTGCCAACGAACAATTCGTCGTCGCCAAAGGCGGACGGGGAGGGCGAGGCAACGCGAATTTTCGTTCTTCAACGAATCAGGCCCCTCGCAAGCGCACACCAGGTGATGAGGGGGAATCGCGGCGGGTAATCCTCGAGCTGAAGGTCATTGCCGACGTCGGCCTGGTCGGGCTTCCCAATGCCGGAAAAAGTACCCTGTTGAGTCGATTGTCGCGGGCCCGGCCGCAGATCGCGGATTACCCGTTTACAACCAGGTACCCGAACCTCGGACTGGTCGACGTCGATCATACCCACTCGTTTGTGATGGCCGACATTCCCGGACTGGTCGAGGGCGCTCATCTCGGCGTGGGTCTGGGACATGATTTTCTCAAGCACATCGAGCGGTCTGGAATCCTCGTCCATCTGGTTGAGCCGGTTCCGGTCGATGAATCGGATCCGGTCGCGAACTGGAAGACCATCCGCAACGAACTCGTCCGCTATAATCCGGAATTGGCCAATCGGCCGGAGATTCTCGTGGTATCCAAGGCCGAGCTTCCCGGCGCCGCTGCCGTGCAGACTGCCTTGAAAGCGGCTTCAGAAAAGGATGTGCTGCTGGTGTCAGCGGTTACCGGGGCCGGTTTGCCCGAACTAACACGTCGAATTCTGGAACTTCTCGAACGAGGCAAGCATGCAGGTAATGGTCGCTGATGTCGGCAACAGTTCCATTAAGCTGATGCGGGCTTCGCTGGACTGCAAACATCGGAGCATCGTCCCGCTGTGGACGCAGTGTCTCACGATCGGTCCCGACGTCAACGAAGACGGGGAGTTGAAGGATTGGGTTCCGGAAGAGAATTCCTCCCAGGCATTGCCCTGGTACGTGTCGTCGGTTAGCAAGCCCAACGAAGAGGCTTTGCGTCATTCCGCCACGCGTTCTGGAATGATCAAGTCCTGGAATCCTGTCTTGTCCGAACATATCGAGCTTGAACTGGATGTGGAGCGACCGGCTGCTACCGGAATCGACAGATTACTTGCAGCCCAGGCGGCGTTGCACCTGTACGGGGAAGGCCGCGACGTGATCGTGATCGATTGCGGAACAGCGATGACGATCGATGTCGTCACGCGGAATGGAGTATTTCGCGGCGGTGTAATTCTCGCCGGACCAAAAACAAGCTTGAAGGCTCTCGGCCTGATGACGGATGCCCTGCCGGATCTGTCGAATGATTCTCTGGAAGCGCCATCGGGATTCATCGGCCGATCGACTCGCGATGCACTCCTCTCCGGGGCGTGGCTTGCCGGTTTGGGTGCCATCCGCGAGGTCGTCAGCCGTTTCCAGAAAGAGCTCGGTAACGAGGCCGTCGTCGTCGGCACAGGCGGGGGACTGGGGCCATGGAGGCGGGAACTGCCTGATTCCTGGCTGATCGTAAACAACCTGGTGATCGACGGGCTTTTTGAAGTCGCTGTCGAGCGGTTTTGTGAAAGGCCCTGAGACGTGGGTCGGCGCGAAGTTTGCGAATTGACGCCCGGCGGACGCGGTGCCATTTGCGTTCTCGAAATCCGCTCGGACAGGGCACTTGATGACCTGAACCATTTTTTTCAGGCGTCATCCGGCCACCCGCTCGATGAGATTCCGCTGATGAAGCCCGCTTATGGTATCTGGACGGCGCATCCCGACGGGATCGGCGAAGACGTCGTCGTTGTCAGGCGAAGCGATTTCTGTCTCGAGCTCCATTGCCACGGTGGAGAATTTGCCAAAAAACAGATTCTGGCCGGCTTGACCGCCAGTGGGTTCCGGGCCGGCACCTGGCTGGAATGGCCAGGAGATTCAGGGGACGAAGCTCTCGAAAACGATGCCAGGATCCTTCTTGCCCGGACAACGACCCCAAAAACGGCTGCGGTGCTCAATTGGCAGGTAAACGGTGCTTTCCGCCGGGCACTGCAGAAGCTTGCCGGGTGGATCGGCAGCGAACAAACAGCGATGGCAGCGAGTTTCCTCGACCATTTATCCGGATGGAAAAACTTTTCGGCACACCTGGTCGCGCCCTGGCAAGTGGCGATCGCCGGATTGCCCAATGTCGGCAAGAGCAGTCTGATGAATCGCATCGCCGGCTTCGAAAGGTCGATTGTCTTTGATCTTCCGGGAACAACGCGAGATGCGATATCCGCCACGACGGCCCTCAACGGACTGCCGTTTGAGTTTACGGACACGGCCGGGCTCCGCGAAAGCGATGATCCGATCGAACAGGCTGGCACCGGGCTGTCAAGAAAGGTCATGGGGAGCGCCGACCTGATTCTTCTGGTTGAGGACATTACCCGGCCCGATGATCTCGACGTCGGGAAAATCATTCCGCCCGAATGGAAGGTGCCGGTGGTTCGCGCGGCCAACAAGGCAGACCTTGTCGGCGAAGTGATTCGCTCCACTGGCGACGGGCACTTTGCGACCAGCGCTGTGACAGGCGCTGGAATCGAGGAGCTTTTGCACGGGATTTACTGGCGGCTTGTACCGCAGGAGCCGGAGTATCAGGAGGCCGTCCCGTGGCGATCCTGGCAATTCGACTTGCTTGATCGTATTCGGACCTGCATTCAGACCGGTGAAAACGCCGAAGCCTTGCGCCTTTGCAATCCATCAGCTTTCATCAAGCCATGAAATTGCAGAGGTCGTGTGGTTCTATTTGAATGGTCGGCGGCCTTGTATCTACCCGATCGCACTGGCGACCGGCGCCTGCCTACGGGCCGCCGCCAACCGTTTCCGAACGCAGCCACTCCAGATAGCGCGATGCACCTGCAGTGATAGGGATGCAGATGATTTCGGGAACCGAGTAGTTATGACTTTGCTGAATGCACTCTATGGCGGCATCGACGCATGAGCGATGTGTCTTTACTGTCGCCAGATATTCCCCGGTTGAACAAATCCGCCCATCCCAGCGATAGACGCTGACAAGCGGACCGGAAATCTGTACGCACGCGGCGAGCCGTTGTTCGACGAGCAAATGCGCGATCCGCTCCAGCACCGGCTGCTGGTCGGACGTTGTCATGACTATCCGGAATTCAGATGGGTCCTTTTCCGTCATCGAAGCGCAACAAGAGCGGGTTTCACCACAGCCATGCGACCTCCCTGCCAGCCGGTAGCGACGGGAGGAAGGGATCAGGAATTTTCCATATCCATTTCAGATCCCTGGGAGAAATCAGGGCTGTCATCGGTAAAGACAACCTGGTTGGTCATGTCGAGGCGGATTCGCTGTTCGCGAATTTCCTGAAGGACGATTTCCATCTTGTCGATGGAATTGGTATCGACAAGCGGATTGGCCCCCTGGTTGAGCTGGACCAGCCGTTTCTGGATAAGTGTCGACAGCTTGAATCGGCCGCCTACGAGGTTGACGATCTCTTCTTCTTTCAGTTCTTCGTACATCGTTGATGTTCCTTTTGTTTTTCGGCAATCGCCGTCGTCAGCAATCGGCAAATCGTATTGTGAGAGGACTCGACTTGTTCGTTCAGGACAATGTGATCGTAGCGATCGGCCAAGGCCAGTTCGCCGGCGGCAACTGCCAGCCGGGCGCGAATCCGGTCTTCGCTTTCGGTATTCCGTCCGCGAAGGCGTTTTTCCAGTTCTTCCAGGGAGCCGGGGTGAATGAAAATCGTTATGGCCTGCGGATAAAGTTCCAGAACCTGCAAGGCCCCCTGAACGTCGATCTCGAGGATCACATGGTAACCGAAATCAAGTAATTCTTCGACAGGCCGGCGGGGGGTGCCGTACCAGTCCCCGATCCCGAAAACTTCCGCGCATTCGATCAATTCGCCGGCATTTCGGCAATTCTGGAACTGGTCCTGGGTCATAAACTGGTAATCAACCCCGTCAATTTCGCCCGCCCGGGGAGAGCGGGTTGTTGCCGAAATCGACAGTTTGAGCGGGAGCGGGCATTGTTCGATCAGCTGGCGCACGATTGTCGATTTGCCGGCCCCCGACGGGCCGGAAATGATAATCAATTCGCCTCGCGTCGCCACTTTCCTACTCCACGTTCTGAACCATCTCGCGAATCCGTTCAATTGCGGTCTTGATGTCAACAACACAACGGGAAATCGTAGTGTCATTGGACTTGGAACCGATCGTGTTCGACTCACGAAGCAATTCCTGTGTCAGGAATTCCAGCTTCCGGCCGTCACTTTCCTTTGCCGCCACGATTTCCCGAAACTGGTCGATGTGTGCCTGCAACCGGGTTGCTTCCTCGGATATATCGCATCGGTCGGCAAACAAGCCGACTTCGCGAATGATATCGACAGGCGCGGCATGGATTTCCTTTGCCGCCAGCATCTGGCTGATTCGCTCTTCAAGCCTTTGCTCATAGGCGGTAACCACCTCGGGTGAGCGCCGCACGATCACGGCCAGTTGCTCCTCGATACTGCGGCAGTTTCCCAGCAGATCCTGGGTCATGGATTCACCCTCGACCTGCCGCATATTCGCCAGTTTTTGAAGGGCGTTCTGAAGTGCCGGGCGAATCAGTTCCCAAAGCTGTTCCAGGTCAACTTCGCCACGGCTACCCGACGAATCGATTACCCCCGGCAGCGCTAACAGGGGGGAAGCCGACGCCGAGGGATCGATCTTTTTGACCTGCTCAAAAAGGTGTTTGAGAAGTTCCAGGTTCAATTGGGGTTTGTCCGGTTGCCGGTCACCCGTCAAGCCGACAGTCACCTGAACGGTACCTCGGCGGATCTGTTTCTGAACCACTTCCCTGACTCGCGGTTCCAGGTCAACCAGGCGGTCCGATCCATTGATCGTCACCTTCAGGTAGCGGTTGTTGACCGTGCGTATTTCCACCCATGCCGTTGTTCCATTAACGGAATGCTGCGCCTGCCCTTGTCCGGTCATACTCAACAACATTTGGCGGCAACTCCGACGGGAAACAACGCTTATTGTCCTCCCTGTCCCCCGGACTCGTCCTTGTTGGCCGGCGGCTCTTCGGGCTTGCCCGCTTTGTCCGCTCCTCCTTCGGCCGGAGGACTCGCTGGTTGGTCCTGATCTCCGGAAGCCGCTTCGCCCGTTTTCCCATCCTTGTTTTCATTCGCTGCGGGTTCCGCGTCGCCCGAAGCCGGGGCACCATCGCCCGAAGCCGGGGCGCCGTCGCCGCTGGCAGGCTCACCACCATCGCCTTCTTCTTCGGAGCCAACGTCGATGACTTCACCCGACGACAAACCAGACCGATCGGCGGTTGTGCGAAGAGCCGGGTTCATGATGCGAATGGCAAGCAGGCACAGTGTGAACCAGATAACGGCAGTGATGATCGTGATGCGGGTAAAGGTATCACCCGCCTTGGCACCAAATGCGCTTTGCCCCCCGGCGCCACCCAGAGCTCCTGCCAGACCGCCTCCCCTGCCGCGTTGCAGAAGAATGATCAGGATCATGAACGTGCTGGTTAACAACAACAGAAACCAGAAGAAAAATGAGAGCATGGGATTATTTACCTGGACACCCCTTCGAGAGGGCAATCAGCACAATGAAACTGCTTCGCGGACAATTCCGGCAAAACCCGCCGCCTGCAACGACGCCCCGCCGACCAGGGCTCCATCGATATCGGGACAGGCCAGCAATTCGCCGGCGTTATCCGGTTTGACACTTCCCCCGTAGAGGATACGGACCTGACGGGCAAGTCCCGGATTGTATCTCAACTCCAGCATTTTGCGAAGGTCGGCGTGGATTTCCTGAGCCTGGGCTCCGGTGGCCACCTTGCCGGTGCCAATGGCCCAGACCGGTTCGTAGGCGATAACCACCCTGGCGATGGCTTCTGCGGGAATATCCGCCAGCGACCCGCTGAATTGGGCTTGTATGACGGTGGCGGTCTGTCCCGCTTCCCTTTGCTGCAGGGTTTCTCCCAGGCAGACCACCGGAACCAGGCTCGCCCGGAGAGCTGCGTGCAGCCGGGCATTGACGTCCTGATCGGTTTCCCTCATGAGAGCCCGGCGCTCGCTGTGTCCGAGAATTACCGACGTGCAACCGGCGTCAAGGAGCATGGAAGCGCTTGTTTCTCCCGTGAAAGCACCGTTTGGTTCCTGGTACATATTCTGGGCGCCCAGGCCAATCGAGGAGCCGGCGAGTGCCCGGGCGACAGTCTGCAGATAGATCGTCGGAGGGAACACGGCCACGTCCACGGCGGACTGGCTTCCGCAACGCGAGCGGATTTCTCCGGCAAGTGCTTCGGCAGCGGCGCAATCGAGATTCATTTTCCAGTTTCCGGCAATCAGGAATCGACGTGGTTTCTTGTTCATGTCGGGCTCGAATGGGCTGTCGAATGGGGCTGGCCTGGCAGTTAACGAAAAAGCCGCAACATGCCATCGGCAGGCTGCGGCAGAAAAAATAGATCCTCCGACTGGTCGTAGCGATGGGAGCTACTGGGAGAAAGACGCGATTCTGGCGTGCTGAGCACAAGCCGTGATTGAATCGGGCCTACCCTGAAAAATGGTCCCTCAGCCGTGGTCGTCAGAGGAATCTATAGGCTCATGATTTGTATTGTTGCTGAATGTGCGGATTTGCCAACTGCCATACGTCAGGAGGCTTGAACTTTTTCGACAAACTCGAGATTGAATATTCGGGACAATTTCGATTGCCGTTCAAAGCGGGGGAAATTTAACAGGGAATTGCCGTCACATTTGACGTCTGCATTCCCGGTGACGGCACTGTATGGAAGGCAGTGTGCCCTTGCAAGTCCGTTTTTCCCTGAAATTGTCGTGCCGTATTCAGGGCATTTGGCAGAGACTAACATGTTTTGTTTACCCGCCAGGCCCTCCCGGGCGCCATGGGCCGCTTGACAGTTGCTGGCGAAAATTGGAACGGTGATTTGCCTTTTGTTTGGGGCATCCGGGGCAGAAAAGGTGAAGAACAAAGACAGGGAAGCGTTCAGGCACAAGACGCGGCACGCTTTCCGTCAACGATTGCTCGAATGGCGCAAACAGCGCCGACGTCGGGGATTGACCGGGACGGAAATGATAGTGCTTTCCTTCCTGGCACTGATCATCTTTGGCACGCTGGGCATGAAACTCATCCCCGGTTTGACCCGAGACACGCCGATCGGCTGGATCGATGCCCTCTTTACTGCGACAAGTGCCGCTTGTGTCACCGGACTGACGGTGGTTGATACCGGAACGACTTTCAGTTTCGCCGGGCAGCTGTACCTCCTGGTTTTGATACAGCTTGGCGGATTAGGCATGCTGGCCCTTGCCAGCCTGATTATCACTGCGCTCGGAGGACGCCCTTCGCTGGAGACGGAAACGGCGTCGACGGGCCCGCGGACCTTCCTGCCCCATGTTTCGGCGGGGAAACTGATTTACGACATTTTCCGGTTCACGTTTCTGGTCGAAGGGGCAGGGGCGGTTGCCCTGTATCTGCTGCTGGGACCGAAGCTCGGCTGGAATGAAGCTGTCTGGCCGGCAATATTTCATTCGGTCAGTGCTTTTTGTAACGCCGGATTCTCCTTGTGGCCGGATTCTCTCATGGCGTTCCATGATTCGCCATTCATCATTGGGGTGATTTCGTTGCTGATCATTGTCGGTGGACTGGGTTTCATCACAATGGAAGAGTTTTCACTGTCCATCTTCCGCCGCGGGAAGAAACGCCGCATGTCGTTGCACAGCAAGCTGGTATTCCTGACCACGGGAGGACTGATCGTCAGCGGCTGGGTCCTGTTTGCCCTTTTTGAGTGGGACGGTGTTCTTGTCAAGATGTCGCTTGCCGACAAGTTCTCAAACTCGTTCTTCATGAGTGTGACACCGCGAACGGCCGGATTCCAGACGATCGACCACACCCTGGCTTCGGACAGTTCGAATTTTCTTACGGTCATCCTGATGGCGATCGGGGCTTCTCCCGGCAGCACCGGTGGAGGGATGAAGACAACGACTTTTGCGCTGATCGGGTTGCTGGCATGGTCCAGGTTTCGTTCCCAGGATACTGCGACCTTCGCTGGTCGCTCGATTCCGGAAGGGACCATTCAGAAGGCGATGGGATTGTTTGTCGTCTGGACCGGCGTCTTGGTGGTCAGCACGGTGTTGCTTTCGCGATTCGGTGAAACCAGGGGGGGCAGCGCGTCGTTTCTGGCGCACCTTTTTGAAGCGACCAGTGCATTCAATACAGTCGGTTTGTCGCTTAACCTGACCGCGAGCCTGCCGGAGCCCTCGCGGATCCTGATCGTATTCCTGATGTATGCGGGCCGTGTGGGTCCAATCGCAATTGCAACGGCCTTGACCGTACGTTTGTCCAAAAGGGCACGATTCCGGTACGCGTTCGAGGATGTCGTCATCGGCTAGAATGAAAGAAACCTGATATGAAACGCTTTCTCGTTATCGGACTTGGCAACTTTGGCTTTACAGCCGCCAAGGCACTGGCCGACAAGGGCCACGATGTTATTGGAATGGACGCCGATGGCGCCCGGGTCGACCGGCTGGCTTCCATGCTTGCCAATGCGGTTGTCGGCGATGCAACCGATATCGAAACGCTCAGACGCATCGGGGCAGACAGGGTGGACGCGGCCATCGTTTCAACCGGCGAGGACATTGCCTCGAGTATTCTGGCGACGACTATCCTGCTCGACCTGAACGTCAGGGATATCTTTGTCAAGGTCGTCTCGAACGACCACGCGAGAGTCATGAACCGGATTGGGGTCAGTGAAATTATTTTCCCCGAACGGGACACAGCCATGGGTCTGGCAACGCGGATTACCGGATCGGCACTTCTGAACTACGTACAGCTCGGGAGCGGTTTTGGCATTCAGGAAATGGGGGTTCCCAACAGCTGGACGGGAAAATCCATTCGCGACCTTGAGTTGCGGCAAAAGCACGATATTTCCATCGTCGCCCTGCACGATGTCTTGACGGACAAGATCACGCCGAACCCGGATCCGTCGACGATCCTCAAGGAATCCGATACCCTGATGGTCGCCGGATACGATTCCGCCCTGCAACGCGCTGCCGCGGTCACATGAATGATTGAGATACGATCTCTCGAGTTTGCTTATCCCCGATCGGCGTTTCGACTGAGGATTGCCGAGTTGTCGATCGCCAACGGCGAGCGCGTCGCTGTCGTCGGTCCCAGTGGATCCGGCAAGACGACCTTGCTCAACCTGATCTCGGGAATTTCCGTTCCCGGAAAGGGGAGCGTCCGCGTGGCGGAATCGGAAATCGCCGGGCTGGATGATCGTGGACGACGGGCCTTTCGCGTGCAGCATATCGGGGCGATTTTCCAGCAGTTTGAGTTGATCGAATATTTGCCGGTTCGCGAGAATATCCTGCTTCCCTATCTCGTTTCCCGCGCGCTGAAACACGACGCCACTGTCGATCGGCGGTTGCAGGAACTTGCCGAAACCGTCGGGCTTCGCGACAAGCTTTCGCGTCCCGTCAGGCAACTTTCCCAGGGTGAACAACAACGCGTGGCGATTTGCCGCGCCTTGCTTCCCGCGCCCCGTTTGATCCTGGCCGATGAGCCGACGGGCAATCTCGATCCCGTCAACAAGCAAAAGGCAATCGACCTGCTCTTCCAGCAATGCAAGGCAGCCGATCTGACTCTGGTGGCTGTAACACACGACACGGGAATATTGTCGGGATTCGATCGCGTTATTGATTTTTCGCAGTTCATTCAGGGGGAGGATGCGGCATGAAGGCCCTTCAGCTTGCCTGGCGCTATGTCCGTTACCATCGCATGAAATCCTTGTTGATGGTGCTTTGCATCGTGCTCACCGTGTCGTTGCCGCTGGTGCTGGGTATCCTGCTTGCCCAGTTCAACCGGCAGATTGTCGCGCGCGCCAACTCTACGCCCGCCGTCATCGGCGCGAAGGGAAGCAAGCTGGATCTGGTGATGCATTCGCTCTATTTCCAGTCACCCGTTTCTTCGGCGATTGCCAGTGCTGAAGCGCACGAAGTCGGCGATCGCGGGCGCGTGATCCCGCTGCATTGCCGAATCACGGCACAAGGTGTGCCGGTTGTCGGAACCGGTCTTGAATATTTCGAGTTCCGCGGAATGACGCTGGCCTCCGGGGATGGGCTGGCGCGACTGGGAGACTGTGTGCTCGGTGCATCCGCAGCCCGCCGACTCGGGCTGGCCTCCGGCGATTTCATACTGACCGACCGGACCAACATGTTCGAGATTACCGGAAATTATCCCCTGAAAATGCGGATCACCGGAATCCTGAACCAGACGAATTCGCCGGATGATGATGTGATCTTCGTGGACATCAAAACCGCATGGGTCGTTGAGGGCTATGGCCACGGTCACGATGACGTGACTGCTTCACACGACCCGAATCTGGTTATGGACCGGGACGACGATTCGGTAACCCTTTCACCAGCCGTGCTCCCCTACACGGAAATCACCGATGAGAACATCGGCTCGTTTCACTTTCACGGGGATTTCGGCGACTTTCCGGTGACGGCCCTGATCGTGATCCCCAACGACCCGCGGGCCGAAGCGCTGTTGCAAGGGCATTTTGACCGGGCGGAATCGAGGTCCCAGATGGCGCGACCCCTGTCGGAAGTCGAGTCCCTGATGGCGATGGTCTTTCGCGTTCAGAAATTCTTTCAGGCGAATGCCCTGCTGATTGGCATTTCGACGCTGCTGTTGCTCGCGCTGGTCGTTGCCCTTTCGATCCGCTTGCGGGAAGGCGAAATGTCGACAATGTTCAAGATCGGTTGCAGTCGGGGGACGATGGCGAGCCTGATTGTCGCCGAAATGGCGATTGTTCTTTGTGTGGCGTCGGTGATCGTTGCTGCAATAACCCTTTTTGCCCTGGCCAACGCCGATGTGCTGGTGTCGCGCTGGATGGCGGGCCAGGCGGCAGTGCTCGTCTTTATCTGAAGAAATGCTGCAGCACGTGCGCAATCGCGGAAACCGGACCGCCCAATTCGCCAGTCGCGGACTGCCAGCGAGCCATTTCCAGCTCTTCTTCCGCCGTTAACGGCCCGCGCAGATTTTCATTGCCATATACCGAGGTTACCGGCGCAGCCCAAGGTTTCCGCAAACCTGGCGCCTTCACCAGCCTTTGCAGTTCACCACCATCCAGCCAGGTGATATCACAGCCGTCGCAAGCGTCGATAACGGTGTTTCCCGGTCCGCAATACGGGAACGTCACCATCTCGCCAAAGCAAACGGGACACATCCGCTTGATTTGTAGTTGCCGCGAATCGATGGGTTCCGGCGTTTCATCCGGGCTTGTCCACCGGCTTCTCATATCGCTGACTGCGCGGCCGAGGTTGGCCCGCTGAAAGAGCATTCCGCCACATTTGTCACAACAGGCGATCTTGTGTTCCAGGATCATTCCAAATGCAAGCGGAACGTTGCAATTCGGACAATGGATTTCACTTGAGGTTCCGGTTGGCACGGGGATCCATAACTCGGCAGATCCCCGGGGGCTTGAACCTGCCACCGGCGCGTTGACATCCGAATCGGAATTCATGCTGTTTGCTCCCCTGGCTCCTGGCGGCGCCCACTCAATGGCCGGGCCAGAGCGGTCTCTCGGCCCTATCCGAAGAATGTGGCATTGGCAGGGGTGTCGGCGCGGGCAGCGCTGCAAGAACACAAAAAAACGGGGTCGGGCCGTTCCACAAAGGACGGGATTTGCCGAGAGACGGGGTTTTGCGTGGCCTGTCCGGCGTTTCGCTGAGCGCAAAAAAAAGCTCTCGGTGACTTTGGGTCCTGGGGGGGCTGAGGAACTCCATCATCAGGCGAGAGCGATTGGACGGTATGTCTTGGCTTCCGTGCCTCGACTACCGACTGGAAATTTTCCTGAAAAAAAACCGGTCCCGGGAAACATCCTTGTTCCCGGGAATTCCCGTTTCCTGTGCCTGTCAGCCCAGGAATTTTTTCACGACAACCTTCCAGAATTTGTTGAATGAATTCGTCGCGTCAAACCGGAAAAACGGTGTCTTGCGGTGTGACGGGGCGAAGGTTATTGCAAACGAAAAGATGGGTCAAGACATCTCGGGAATTTTTCCGGAATGCTTCAAGTCTGCGACAGCATGCCCCGGGAATCCTGACTCGATCAATCTTGATTCTCCCGTATTTGCCGGTTTTTCGTGTCGTTTTTTTTCAACATCCCCGCACGTTCTGACTCGTTGACCGCCAATAAATACGCCCGGGTTGCAAAAGTGAAAACATCTCCGGCAGCCTGCCCTATTTTTACAGGTTGTTGGATTCCGCCCCGGCATTGCGAGTTCAGACCCACAAGTGACCATGTCTTCTGACCAGGCGGAAACAGTGGCAGCCCCCGTTCGAAAGCGGGTCGTCGAACTCGATGCCATTCGCGCGCTCGCGGCGATTAACCTGGTCGCTTTCCACTTCACGCACGTCTATGCCGTGAAGTACGGTTACACGACACCATTGGGATTCGAGTTTCCCTGGGGCAAATACGGCGTCCAGCTCTTCTTCATGCTCAGCGGGCTTGTCAACGCAATGACGTTGATGAAGAAACGAAACGTCGGCGACTTTCTGGTAGCGCGATTCGTCCGGATTTGCCCGGCGTTTTGGGCCGTTATTGCCATCAATTGTCTCGTCGCCGGACTGGCGCCCCTGTCAGCTCACGGAATCACACTCCCGCAGCTGCTGGCGAATCTCACGATCCTCCCGAATCTGTTCGGGTTCGAGTGCATTGAGCCCGTCACCTGGACATTGCAGGTGGAAATACTCTTTTATGGAGTGCTCGTCATTCTGTTCGTGACCGGTGCACTGCAAAATCCGCTTCGCGCAGTCTGGAGCCTGCTCGTTCTGTCCCTGGGGACATGCCTTTGTATCCGCTATCTCGAATACACCGGTCATTCGGGCACGCTGCTGTGCGGAATGGAGTGGTACCGCGACCTGTTGATACTTGAATACATTCCGCTGTTCACGGTCGGCATTCTTCTCAACGAGATGCGCAGCAGGAATGGCTCGATGGCGATGAACGCCGCCGGGATTCTCGCGAGCATCGTCGCCTTTCATGCCATTGACCGGCATGATCACAATCCGGCGGTGACGCTGCTTCTTTTTTCAGTTCTCGCCCTGGCAGCATTTGGCAAGGCGCCGTTCCTGCGTTTCGGGCCGCTTGTCTGGATCAGTACTTTCTCGTACGCGCTGTATCTGATGCATAACAATCTTGGATGCGTGGTGATCTGGCACCTGGATCATGCTGGAATCCCGCCCGTCATTGCCATGATCCTTGCGACATTGATGGTCGCAGGCGCAGCGGCTCTCGTAACCTGGAAGATCGAGCGGCCAGTGACGAAATGGCTTCGGGATCGTTTATCCGGTCTCCGCCTGAAAGGCCTCAACGAAAAACCTGTGGGTGAAATTGCCTGAAATCTTCTCTTCCGGAAGCATTGATCGAAAAGGGCGAAAATGAAACTCGCGATACGACTGATTGACGATATTGCAGATCTTGATTCCTGCCGCGATTCCTGGAATGAACTCGCCGGTGAGCGGGTTTTTCATCGCTGGGAATGGATGTATGCCTGGGCCAACGAGTTCTGCCGGAAAGGCCAGCTGGCAATCGTCGTCATTATCGGCGAATCGGGAGAGTGGCTGGGTATCGCCCCGTGGTTCGTGACGAAATCGGTGACGAGGGGAACGGTCGTACGACAAATCGCTTCCGGGGCGGCCTGCTCAGACTATACAAGTGTCGCGGTCCGCCCCGGCTGGGAATCCCCGGTCGCGCAACTCCTGTTTGATGTCATTACCGGTCATTCGCCCTGCGAAATTCTTGCCGACGCCGACCTTTTTGAGCTGGAGGGTCATACCCCGAATGACCCGGTCGTCAAAAACATCCTGCAACTTGCCGAGGCCAGCCGTCTGGAGTGCATTCAGGACGAGATTTCCGGCACGTGGGTAACGCGGCTGAGCGGGACCTGGGAAGAGTTTGAACACGGGCTTTCGAAATCGTTTCAGAGAAAGACCCGCAAGGCCACAAGCAGGCTTGGTCGCGATGACGTCCGGGTCGACTGCGGCCGGACGGCGGACGAGGTCGCGGCCCTCTGGCCGGACTTTGTGGCATTGCACCAGATGCGGCGCAATGCTATCGGCGAGCCAGGCTGTTTCACGAACTGCACGTTTGGCAAGTTCCTGTGCCAGGCTTCGCTCGATCTGGCGGATTGTGGACTGGTCCGACTGAATGTGGCAAGGATCGCTGGACGTCCGTTCGCAGCCAATCTCGAATTCGCCAACCACGACACGACTCATGTGTACCAGTCGGGAATGGATCCGCGGCAGACATCGCTCGAACCGGGGCATCTCATATTTGCCCATTCGATTCGTCAGGCCATCGCCGGGGGATTCAGGGAATTCGATTTTCTGCGAGGCGATGAACCGTACAAGGAGAGATGGAATGCCAGGCGTATTCCGTTGTTGAGGACACGAATCGTCCCGCCGCGCCTGTCGGCCAAATTACGAAACGGCTTGTGGGCCGCCGGTCGAAATGTAAGAAACTGGGCTCGCACACGGGCTCTGCCGGAATCTGCATTGCCGTCCATAACGGAATCGATTGATCAGGGGCCGGTTTCGGCGCATCAGTGATAACATCCTCCTCCACACTTTGGAACACGCCCGTTACGGTCGTCGTGCCCGCGGATCTGCCGGATTCCGTCGATGAACTCTGGCGTTCCGCCAATGGACAATTGCCGACAACCGCGCCGGCCTGCACGCGGCTTTTTGCCCGGTCGTTTTTTCCGGATGCCAAGCTGTCGGTCGTCGCCAGTGATTTTGAAGACCGTCCGTCCAGTGCCATCACGATGATTATTTCGCGGCAGTTCGGGTTGCGCGTCGCGCGTTTGCCGGTCAATGAATGGATGAAGTGCGGTGATTTGCTTGTCAGGGACGGGATCGATTCCGGGGACTCCCTGCATACGCTTTGCGAACGCATACTCGAACTCGGGGCGAACATCCACGACTTCAACTGGGTTCGCGACGGTAGCGGCTGGACGAGCCTTATGGAGTCTTTCCGCAATCGGGGATGCCATGTCGATCAGCGCGTCATGTTCGATGTTGGCCTCATCGATATCGCCGGCGACTGGAATGATTACTGGAAATCACGTTCCAAAAACCACCGCAAACAGATGAATTCCGCCTGGAAAGGTCTTGGCGAATGCGGTGCACTGCAATTTGAGCGTCATCGGAATATCGCATGCCCCAATCAGCTGCACAGGTTGATGGACGAGGCGATCGCGATAGAACACGGGAGCTGGAAAGGCGGCTCGGGATCCTCCATCCGCTCACGACCGGATATCGAAGAGTTCTACCGTGGCATTGGCGGAGAATTGAACCGCTGCGGCATGCTCGAACTGCATTTCCTGAGAGTCGGAGAGCGGGCCATCGCATTCGAATGGGGTTATCAGCGGAATGGAGTTTACCACTCCCACAAGATCGGATACGACCGGGAGTATGCCCGATTCAGTCCCGGACAAGCGCTGCTCTATGCACAATTGCAGGAGTTCTTTTCCACCGGGGATGTCCGCCAAATCGATACGATGGGGATTCTGAGTCAGGCCACGGCTCGATGGACAACGGGAAGTTACCGGATGATGCGATACCGGGTCTCATCCCCCGGCAAGCTTGTTCGCTGGGCTATGAGCGCAGCTTGTCGAAGTCGCGACGCCGCCCGCATCCTTCGCGATTCGCTGCGCGGAAGAGACAGGAAAGAAGAGAACTGATTAATCCGCATCTTCCTGATCAAAACCACAGCTTCCCTGGGCCTTATGCATGCGTCCATCCGGATGCTGGCCGGGACGGTCTTCTGAGTACCAGTCGGTCAGGACCTGCCGCCAGTCATCCGGAGTCCGGGCAACGGCAAAAGCCTGCCGGACCTGTTCATGATCCGGATGAAGGATCGAGTACTTGATACCGAACTTTCGCATGATCGGCCCGGCGCGGTTTTCGCCATACAACTGCGTCGCAAGCCGGAGATGCTCGAGGATCACTTCCCGTTGTTCGGGAAGTCGTGGCGGTTCGGGCAATGGCAGCCCTTCAGCCAGGGCGCGGATCTGCCCGAAAATCCACGGATTGCCGATGGCACCTCGCGCGACGGACACCCCGTCGACACCGGTCACTTCGATCATTTTCAGACAATCTTCCGGCGTGAAGAGGTCTCCACTGCCAATAATCGTTCGTGAACCCGCGTGCTGTTTGACTTCGCGCAGGAATTCCCAGCGACTGGCTCCGATGTACTTCTGCACGACGGTTCGGCCGTGAACCGTGATCGCGGCGACTCCAAGTGCAAAAGCTCCATCGAGTATTTCGAAGAACTTTTCCCGACTTTCCTGCGTGTCATCGATGCCGCGACGCATCTTGAGGGTCACCGGAATATGTGAGGGAACCTTCTCGCGCGTGGCCCGAACGATTTCCAGAGCTACATCCGGCTGGCCGAGATGATAGCCCCCTCGACACCGGCCGAGAACCTTGCGAACCGGGCAACCAAAATTGATATCGATAACGTCAAAGCCCGCTTCGGCAAGTTTGACTGCCCCCTGCGCGAACTGGTCAGGTTCGGCCCCCATCAACTGGCCGCCGACCGGGTGCTCTTCGTCGCTGATATGCAGGAAGTGACTTGTTCTCTGCCGGCCGCGGAGTTCCACCAGAAACTTGTCGAGCATCACTTCGCAAAGGGTATACGATGCCCCGTGCCGGCGGGCAAGCACTCGCATCGGCCAGTCGCTATATCCGGAAAGCGCTGCCTGAACTGCCGGAAAGCCGATCTGCAGCGGTCCTATTTTCAGGGACGGCAAGGCTATCGAACTGGAAACAGGTGTCGACATGGAACCGAATTGACTGGTGAGGCCTGGTCAGGCCTGATGAAGCCTGATGAGAATTACTTGCCGGACTGGCAGACTGAGATTGTAGGCCACACATGGATTAGGTCAAAATACCTCGCCGACCGTAACGTCTCGCAGGTGGCCTGGTGAAATGGCTGATTTTGTCTGGAATAACTGGCAACTGCTCGTGATCATCGTCATGATGCTCGCGGCGGTTGCCCTGTACCGGCTTTTCCGGGGGAGGAAGGAGTTCCCCTACACGCGGCGGAAGAAGCTCATGACGCGCAGCGAAATCGAGTTTTTTCGCGTATTGCGAGACGCCGTCAACAATGACTGGGAGATCTTCGCCATGGTGCGGATCGCCGACCTGCTTGCCGTTCCCGGGGACACGGGGAATCAGCAATCCTGGCTGAACCGGATTCTCTCAAAACATGTGGACTTTGTCATCTGCGACCGGGACTCGCTGGAGATCCTCGTCACTATTGAACTTGACGACGCCAGTCATAAACGGCCGGATCGGGTCGAAAGGGATGCTTTCGTCAATGATGCGTTCGCCGACGCAAGGCTGCCCCTGCTGAGGATCCCGGTAAGCGACTCTTACGACAAGTCGCGGCTGAGGCGATCGATTGAAGATGCGATTTCGGGCGATTGAACCGGGTCCCCGGACATCGGGCGATCGGAGTGGCAGCTGAGGTGACTTCGAGCCCCGATTTCAGATTTCAGATTTCAGATTTCAGATCTCAGATCTCAGATTTCGGATCTCAGATCTCAGATTTCGGATCTCAGATTACAGATTTCGGATCTCAGATTACAGATTCCAGATCTCGGATTTCAGATTTCAGAATAGGACCTTCAAATTTGAAATTTGAAATTTGAAATTTGAAATTTGAAATTTGAGATTTGAGATTTGAGATTTGAGATTTGAGATTGCGCGCCGGGAAAGGGATCGGCATTTCTTCAGCAAGGTTATGCCGTCCCTCTCACAGAATCGCGAACTTCCAACATGGTTTTCAAGATCGTTGTCCAGGTGGCGGGCGTTTCCAGAATCGCGTTCGGGAACATGCACCCGTCCCAACAGATATGCCGAATCCCGCGTTTTGACGCGTCCTTCAGCCAGTACCCGGCACAGCGCACAATATCCAGTTTCCCGTTCGGGTCATCGGCAGGGCAATGCTTGCCGGTTTTGTCATGCGATCCCGCCCCGTGCACGTGCCCGTCATTTTGTGCCACATGGAAGTCGATCGTCCACGGTCTCAGCTTGTCAGTCATCTGTTCATACGCCGCGTAAAACTCGTCCGTGGTGTACCCTTCGCGCAACAAGCGGTATTCCGGCGCGTTGTAGCCCAGCAGGAACAAGTACGTATGTGCCAGGTCGGCCTGGAATCCAAGCGTCTCCGGCATTCCGACCTCTTCCAGCAGATTAAGCATATCGCGCCATGAGTGCATGCCTGCCCAGCAGATTTCTCCTTCGGCGGCAAGTCGTTCGCCGTGATCGGCGGCGATTCTGGCGGCCTTGCGAAACGTGTCGGCGATACGGCGGGTATTGGCAACCGGATTTTCCCGCCACTTGTCCACTCCGAATTCGCCGGAGTCAATGCGGATGACACCATATTTGCGAATGCCGGTCTCGTTGAAGATCTTCGCGATGCGGCAGGCCTTGCTGACCGCAAGCAAAAAGCGGCTCTGTTGTTCGTCGTTCCCCATGGCGGAGTCGCCAACGGTTCCGGGCCAGACAGGTGCCACAAGCGACCCGACGGCAAACTGCCGCGCGGCAATCTTGTCGGCGATCGCCTTGATGGCATCGTCGCTGGCATCGGGATCGGTATGCGGATGAAACAGGAAGCAATCGACTCCATCGAATTTCTGTCCATCGACGGTTGCGGCCGAGGTCAGATCGAGCATCCGGTCGAGGGAGAACGAGGGCTCCTGGTCGGGACCATCACCTTTTCCAACAAGCCCCGGCCACATCGCATTGTGGACTTTCAGTACGGCACCCATTTTCGTCTGGTCCTTTCCCGGAGTTTTCCGCGGAGAAATTATGGATCAATTCGGTGGAACAATTCGGTCGTCAAGCCTTGTTTGCATCGCCGACCTGAGGGTAATCGCTTGCCGGGAAGACATCCGGACCAAAATAGCGGAGTCCTGCCAGAGGTTCATGCCCATTGTTGATGACTTCGAACCCGCGAGTGGCCGCGTCGAAGGATATAAATAATTCGTCGGCCGTCATCTGTCCGAACCGGATAAGGGTTGGAGACTGGGTTTCAAGTTTGCCGATTCGACCACTTCCCTGAATGGTCAGCCAGCCACTCGCGCCGGGATCGACGATCCGGCATCGTTTGCCGGGTTCCACTACAAGTTCCTTTGCGGAGAAGAGTTGCTTCCCGTTGACGCACCCGTAGACTACCCACCGGTCGACCCAGCCGTCACCAGAGTTCGAAACGATCGGCGTGATGAAGTTGTTGGCCATGAAAGTGGGGTCGACGTTCTTTTCCCAGTCCAGCTGACCAATAATAAAGTCCAGATCCTGGTGTTTGTTTTCAGGAACGTCCTTCACGAGCAGGGAGCGCGGGACGTACCGGCCCTCGACGATGTTCTGGAACATGCCAAAGACGTCGCTTCCCCATTGCGGTTCATAGGTGCATAGCGACCCTGGCGCGTGCAGCACTCCGGGTGGAATCAGCCAGCCGGTACCTTTCTGCAGGCGATAAGCCCGCGAAAAATTCAGGATGCCATTGTCTCCCCGTTCCCAGTTTTCCAGGCATCGCCGAATGTCGGCTTTCGTGGTGCCAGGTTCAAGTCCCATGAACGTGTAGGGAAAATGGTTGTCGCAATTGTTGTACTGCGGCGGAAAATAATAGCTTTCCGGTTTGCCTTGTCGTCCGAGCAGTGCCGCATCCTCGAACCCCTGATGCATGTGGTGGGGAATCGGGCCCATGTTGTCAAAGAACTTGGAGTAGACCGGCCAGCGGGCATAGGCCTCCCACATCTTGCGGCCGATCAGTGAAACACCGCGCTCGGCAACCGCATCTTTCAACAAGAAGGACTTGCCGTCAAAACAGCAAAAGCTCAATCCTTCGTGCCACTGGCGATTGTCATTGGCCGCTTCGGTGGTACTGGCAAACCAGCGCTCGTCGATCCCTCCACGCTCTGCGCCAAGAGCGTAATAGTCATCGGGATGAAGCCGGATTCTCTTTCCCGGATGGAGAAAGCTGCGCGGGACCCACGCCGGGGCGAGGCGGAGAATGCCTTCCCCGGCATTCAAGGCCCCATCGAGAACTCCGGCCACATTGCCGGAAACAACAGAATGTCCTTCAATCATGAAACTCGATCGAAAAAGATGTCAGGGATCAAACGGGCGCTGCAAGCAACCCGAATTGGTCCGAGCCTCCAGACAGGGTGAATCGACGTTCCTGCCCGTTGGCCAGCTGGTTCCAGATGCTGACCAGACTGATCCGGGATGTCATCGTATTCTCGTGCCAGAGTTCCAGTTTTTCAATCCGCCCGTTACCGGTCCCGCCATTGTCGATCCTGACAAAGCCTTCCCGCAATCCTCCGTCCAGAGTCGGCGAGACGTCGAGATAATTGCCCGATCTGCTAAACACATAATTTGCATCGAGGTCGTCGAGCCGAAAGTCCCCCTTGCCGAAAAAGCAGAGGGTGTCTTCGCCGCCGGTATCGACGATCACATCATCGCCGTCACCAAAATAATGGATGAACACATCGGAGTTGATACCGCCAAAAAAGCGGTCCTTGCCACCATGCCCGGTAAGGAAATTGTTTCCATTGCCTCCTCGCAGAACATTGTCGAGGTCGTTTCCGCGCAGGTCATCGTTGCCGTTTCCGGCGGTGGCATTGTAAACCGCGATTCCGGGAGCAATGAAAATCTCCCGGCCAGCCGGATTTGATTGCCTGAGTCCGCTACGGTTTCCATCCCGCAGATCGATCAAAACATCCTGGTGGAAGCCATCGGCAACCGAAATGCCGGTTGACGATTCGGTCATTGTCAGAATTCCGGGAGTTGCAGAAATCCTCGCGACAAAACTGCCGGGCACCGTCTGTTGGGGATTGTAGACCAGCGAGCCGTATTTTTCGGAAAGCGCCTTGTAGTCGTCGACGCCGAACCGGGCGGGAAAAGTCGCCCCTCCGGCGTACATCTGGTCCCCCATCACCGTTCTCAGATGACTGGCGGAGGCCGCGAAGTTCAACCCCAGGGCATTGCCAAGTGCCCGCGTGATCATGAATCGCTGCAAGTCGTTGATGGGTCCGGTGAAGGTACTTGCATTCAGGATGATGTCGCCTCCCCGATCCGCCCCTGGCAACCAGGATTGTGTGGCCGACGCAAGTCCGGTTCCGAAGAACAGATTGATGTCCGCGGGATTTCCGGAAGTGGCCAGCACGACTTCCCGGCCAATGATCCGCTTCAGCTCGTTGGCAATGGTCAAAAACCAGTTGCCGGCGCCGCTGGAAGGGCTGATCGCAGAAAAAGTTCCAAATTCACCGGGTGTGTAATAGTCCGGCAATGCGGTGACAAACCGGAAAGTGATCGGACCGGAGCCCGGCCACGAGTTGGCCGATACGAGGTTTGCCGGAGCCACCAGATTGGCCACCGGAAACTTCAGCCATTTGCTCCAGGATCGTCCGGCAAATCCGCGAATGTAAAGCTGTGCCTCGGTGTCGGGCGCAGTGTCCAGAGTCCAGTTGCCGAGCGCGTTCCCGTTTACGGTAAACAGGGTTCGCGCGGCGCGGGTGGCGCCTCCTTCTTTTAGCGGAAGTTCCGACCAGATCTCAAACGTCTCGGCCTGAATACCCTTCAAGTCAACCAGTTCCGACAGGTTGACGACAAGGTTTTTCGTCATCGGAATCCGGTTCGTCTGTCCCTGACCAAAACGAAAGCTCCCCACGAATGGCGTGCGAACTTTCTCTACCGATATCTGATAATCTCCAATGTAGTTCTCGAGTGCGGTCCGGGCGATCGCGTAGTAGCCGCCCGTTGAAGGGATTACTGCATGGAAGGAGGCAAAGATATCTGCCGTCGTGCTGCTCACCGTTGCCGAGCCCAATATCTGGCCAGTCGATGACCGCATGACCACTTGTGGCGTCGCCAGGTAATCGACGGCGGGTGTTCCACGCAATAATACCTTGACGACATCGCCTTCCTCGAGGTTGACACGGAACCAGTCGACATCCTTTGGGTGTCCGATATAGCCGTTGGCCGTTGCCACATTTCCCGAAAACGGAATGAAGCTCGTGGTTGTGTAATCGGGCGCGCTTAAATCGGGAACCGTGGCGATGACGCGGTAATTGCCGCTGCCGGTTCCGGCCACCGTCAGCTGAATCGTCTCTGGAATCGTATTGGTATACTGGTAAAAGGCGTCCGTTCCGGCGCCGCTGTCGTTGTCAGAACCGATCAGGACCCCGTTTTTCCGGATCGTGAATCGGGGATCGGCCAGCGATCCCGAACCGGAACTTGCGCCCCGAACGTTAATTTGCCAGGTCCGGCCGGCCGGCAATATCAGATCAAACGTGTCGGTGTCGGCGGCCGACGAAAGTTCATGCTCCAGCATGTATCCGGCATTGATCTTGAGAATCGGCGCTGCACCCCGATTGTCGTCGTGGATGCGATACGCATTGATTGTGTAATTACCGGTGAGGATCGTAGTTCCCTGGGCAGCTGCCAGATAATGGCGGCCGGTATAGCGTGCCGTTACCTGAAAAAAGCGGGTGCCAAACCTGTCATAGCGGTTGTCGATATTCCCGGCGATGTCGACCAGACGGAGATTGGACGGATCACTCCCCGATCCCGAGAAAGCGTTGTTCATGACCAGGAGATAAGTCTGTCCATAGACCAGATCGATGCCGATCCAGTCGACATCGTTGATGGTCGGTTCGGGCTCGCCGGAATCGCCGAACGCGCTGGAAAAGGGAGAGCCGACTGTCATCAGGGCAGTCGATGTCAGGTTTCCGGGAATATCAGGCATTCGGGAACTCCGGGTGAATTTCCGGCGCGAGTCATCGGATTCCGGGTGTCACTCCCGTTCGCGCCGTTGCAGCGGCCCAATATAACAACGTCCAGTTGGGAGCCGTATGGTGCTTAGCGCACCAGAGCCGCCAAAGTACCGGTTTTTCCCGGGATTTCCGGGCAATTCGTAACAGGTGCGCCGTTTTTGCCGGACGAACTTCGCGACCATGCTTGCAGGAAAGAAGTGAGAACTCCCGAAAGGACTACCGGCTCCGGGATTGAGATCGTTGAAGGCTCGATCTACGACTGGCCGAAGTACTACGACATAATCTACGGCAGCGATTGGCAGGCCGAGTCGGAATTCATCAACGCCTGCCTGCGCGAGTTCGGCCCGCCGCGCAGGGCGAGAAGCCGCGGATGGAGACTTTTCGAGCCGGCATGCGGGACAGGCCGCCTCCTCTATCGCCTGGCAAGGCAGGGGCACGAAGTCTCCGGCCTCGACCTCAATGCGGCGGCCGTCGAGTTTTGTAATGCACGACTTCGCAAGGCCGGATTCAGGCCCACGGCCATTGTGGGCGATATGGCCCGATTTCGCCTCCCCGTTGCCTGTGATGCGGCCTTCAATACCCTGAGCAGTTTCCGGCACCTGCCAAACAATGCTCTGGCCCTCTCCCATTTGAAGTGCATGGCTGCTTCATTACGGAAAGGTGGATTGTATTTGCTCGGCCTGCATTTGACGCCGACGGACACCAGGCCGGATGACAGCGAATTCTGGTCGGTGCGCCGCGGACACTTGCAGGCGAACATAGTGATGGAATTGAAGAAACGGGACTTGAACAATCGAATGGAGATTTTCGCAGTCCAACTGGACGTCTATACCCCAACCAGACAATTCCGCTTGCTCGACGAACTTCGCTTCCGGACCTGGACCGCCCGCCAGTTTCACGGACTCCTGAAGAATGTTCCTTCACTGGAAGTGGCCGGCACGTTTGATTTTGCCTACGATCTTGAAAGCCCGGTCAAAATTGATGGAATCACCCAGGACGTCCTTTATGTCCTGCGAAAGCGGAAGCGGTAGCTCGCCGGATACGAGTTCATTTCATCCGCGCCGCGTCCACAAGTTCGCCGGTTTCCGAAAAGCTGGCTTCAACTTCCGCGATCGCCGATGCCTTGTGCGGGTCGCCGGCGATCCCGCCTGCGAATTCGATTTCGCCAAGCCGTTCGATCGCCCGGTACTTGCGGCGATAATCGTGGTCGATGAAATCCACGAACCTGACTTCATAATCCGTGTTCTCGCACAAGTTCTCTTTCAGGAAGTGGATCGTCGAGGCGGCGATAAGACCGGTGTCCGAGCGTTCGCGAACGATCAACAGGATCTCGATTTGCTGCTGGCCCCGCTCACGGACCTTGATTTCCAGGATCGCGTCCTCGAAGGCATTGTTGAGCTGATTGACCATTTTGTTGAAAAAAGAAGGATAAAACTTTTCGCCGCGCGAATTCTCAATGAAGCAGGTGTCCTTTCCCTCGAGTCTGTCGATCAGGAACCGTTGCGTGCCATCCGCCCGTTGCTCGAAGCGGACTTCTGCCACATCTCTCATTCGATAGCGAATGAACGGGAAATCGGCGGTCCAGAGACTGGTGACAACCAGTTCTGGCTGGCCATCCCGATTCGGCACAGTCTCGACATAGGCCACTTTTGCAAAGACCTCGAGACCCCCTTCGCTCTCATGTGCGATTTCGCCGAGTTCGACTGAGCCGTAGGAATCCTCTATCCGGCTTTTTGAAAAGACCGACTGGATGTTCCGCCGCTGGCAGTCAAAAAAAGTCTCACCGCTGACATTGATTCTGGCCGGACAATGTTGCAACGGGATTTGCCAACGGCGGATGGCGTTGGCAACCATGTTCATCGGCGACGGAAAGACCAGCAAAAGGTCGGGACGAAACCGGTTGATGTCATCGACCAGTTCGCGGACCGTTGTTTCATCGATCCGGTCAAACAGGTGGTAGCGAAATCCGCTAAGCCGCGAGTACGGGTTGAATTTCACCATATCATCGATGTTGTAGGTGTTGCGGGGGTAGAAAATCAGCATCCGGTTCCCCGGCCGCCAGCCCATGCGATACCAGCATTTGAAAAAAGTGAACAGCATGGTGAACATATGTTCACGTGTCATCTGGACGACAAGCGGCAGCGCTGTCGATCCACCTGTGGCCATCGGCATGAGAAAGCCGCCCCGGCGCAACTGGCGAAGCGTTTCCACGGGCCTTCCTCGAAACTTCAATGCCAATGATTCGGGGTCGATCTGCTGGAAATGGAACGGCATGACCTGCAGGCCGGCTCGCGCATAGTCCTCCTTGCCCAGCGAGGGGAGGCGGGAAAAGCTGGCAAGGAATTCGGCGTCGCTGCTGCCGCTGGTTCGGGAAAGGAAATCGGTGTAACGACCGAGGAAGAAGGGATTGTCGCGATTAACTCGTTCCAGCAATCTCGTGAGATCGCGTCGAATCTCTGCCTTGACATCGTGATGGCGTTCCGCGACGACCCATTGCTCGTACAGGTCATTGACGCGAAGAATGCGAAACAGCCATCGAAAGAAAAGATTCCTCATCGACCAGGCTCCGGGCCACGTGAAAGTCGGGAATTCTGCAAGTGTACTGGTGCAGTGTCCGCTTCCTCAATGACTCCCCGGGGAGTTTTCTTCATTCCCCGTCCTGGCGTACAATTCACCCGACCGGGAACGCGTAGCCCCGGAAGGTGACAGCCTTTTTATTTCTTTTGGTAAACGGCAACGTATCAGCTTCCATGCCAGGTATTCGGGAAATCGCCGGTTGGTTGATCGCCTTGTTCGGTCTGGCGCTGGTGGTACTGATGGTTTATCTGGCCCTGAACCGCTACGTCTTTGAAGCCATGGCCTTGTCGCTTCCCGCCGTCGTGGTCTTTCGAGGGGGGCTGGGAATGGTGAAACTGGGATGGGCGGGTCGCCTGGCAAGAGATCTTTCCCGGGTCCCCAAAGGCGAACGCTGATTCAGTTTGCGAGGTGCAAATGTTCTTTCGTACTTCTTCGCGAAGTCCTCATTGGCATGTTTTGGGATTTGCGTTGCTGGCAATGAGCCAGGGTCTGCTGCTTTTCGCCCAGCCCGGTTTTTCGATTCCTGCCGCCACGGCGCAGGTTACCGCTGAGCTGCTGGACCGCCAGGATTGGTATGGAGAACTTGAGGCGGGCGGCCGGCAGTTTCGTTTTGTGGTCACAACCTGGCTCGATGAAACCGGGAAACGAGAAGGGAAGCTGATCAGCAAGGACGAGGGAGACCAGGAATTCACCCTCGACAATGTCGTTGTCGGTGAAACAGAACTCCGATTTGAAATCCCGTCGACAAAAGCCGGGTTTGCCGGCACGTCCGAAGCCGGTCAGGCAATTTTCAAGGGAACCTGGTCGCAGCGAGGTGCGAAGCTCGGTCTTGAGTTCCGCGCCGTCGATGCCGTGCCGGTGGACCAGCCAGACGAAGTCTGGGTTGGCGACATGCAAGCCGGGCTTCAGCAACTCAAGATGCAATTCCGCGTGTATCACAAGGACGACGGGACGACGAAAGCGTATTTCGATTCTCTTTCACAAAAAGCCGGCGGCTTTATTGCCGATTGGAAAGGCGACGACCTGGAAATCGCCGTATCGGTTCCCGCTGTCATGGGGAAATTCAGCGGCAAGCTCGCCGACGACCGAGCTACCATCGAGGGAGAATGGACGCAGGGTACGGCATTTCCGCTCACTTTGAAAAAGGCTGCGCAGCCTGCTCCCTACAAGGTCCTTCGGCGCCCGCAACATCCTGTGGGCGATCCGGATTATCGTGTTGAAGAGGTCGCGTTTGAGAATCCGAAGGCCGGCATACGGCTGGCCGGGACGTTGACTTGTCCCGGTGATCCGGCGGGCGACGACTCCCCTCAAAAAAAATACCCGGCAGCCATCCTGATTTCCGGGTCCGGGCCGCAGGACAGGGATGAGACGTTGTTGGGGCACAAGCCGTTTTGGGTGCTCGCCGACCACCTGACGCGAAACGGAATCGCCGTTCTCCGGTTCGACGAAAGGGGAGTTGGCAAGTCGACTGGCGAATTCCAGGGGAGCACATCGGAGGACTTTGCCGAAGATGTCCGATGCGCGGTGAGCTTCTTGAAAGGACATCCGGCGATCGATGGGAAAGCTATTGGACTTGTCGGCCACAGCGAAGGTGGCCTTGTCGCGCCGATGGTTGCCGCCGAAGACCCCGATGTGGCATGGATCGTGTTATTGGCCGGTCCGGGAGTGAATGGTGAACAGATCATTTACTCCCAGGGAAAACTGATCATCGAATCCGCCGGAGGAAGCCCAGACGACGCGGCGAAAGTCCGGATTCTCCAGGAGGCTTGCCTTAATGCCATTCGCGACCTTCCAGCCGATAAAAAGGTTGACGATCTTGTTCAGTCCGTGACCGACGAGGTTGCACGCAAGACGAATTCAGACGGGCTTGACGAACCCGGCGCCCGGACAGCAATGGAGGCAACGGTCGCGGCAAGCCTCAAACAATTGCACGATCCCTGGTTCCGCTTTTTTGCGCGGCACGAACCCGGTCCTGTCCTGCAGAAGGTACGCTGCCCGGTTCTGGCCCTGAATGGCGAGCGCGACGTGCAGGTCGATCCCGACCTCAACCTTCCCCGAATCGAGGAGGCCCTGTTGGCCGGGGGGAACAAACGTTTCAAAATCCTCGAATTGCCGGAACTCAATCACTTGTTTCAGACATCAAAGACCGGGAGCACGGTCGAGTACGAAAGCATCGAAGAGACGTTCGCCCCCGCTGCGTTGAAAGTCCTTGCCGACTGGATCGCGGAACAATCGGCGGCAGCAAGGTAACGGCAGGTTCCGGATAAAGGCCGGCAAATTGCCGAAAGCGGGCTGGAAAGGTGACGTCCCGGTCGGATCTGCGCTTTCCCTGGTCGGAAAAACCGGCTGCAAAGCCGTTTACGGGACCCGCCGGTTCTGATATTTTCACGGGTTGGTTTTCCACGTCGGCGCGGAGGGTCCGCGCCGTCATTTTTTTTACCTTTGTCACGGGATCCGGATTCCCCGGCCCACGTGCAACCCCCCTGATTGGTGGCGGCCGAAACCGGTCGCCGAAACAGAAACTTATGGTAGATCGCAATCTGATCCGCTCGCTCGAAGACGACGAAATCTCGCAGATGGTCCTGGATATGTTTCCAGGCGAGGAACTGGAATACGAGTCGCTGTTCCCGCAGGGTGATACGGCAACGCTCGATTACGAGATCAACAAGATCGTCGAAGGCAAGATTATCAAGATCGACGCGGAAACGGTGCTCGTCGACATCGGTTACAAGAGCGAGGGAACTCTCTCCCGTTCGGAATGGAAAGAGCATGAGCCCCCCCCGGCCGTGGGCGACACGGTAAAGGTCCTCATTCAGGATCTCGAAGACAACACCGGTCTTGTCGATGATCCACATGGACAAATCGCCATCAGCAAGGAAAAGGCGGATGTCATTCTCCACTGGCAGGACGTCATTTCAAACGTCAAGGAAGGCCATATCGTCACGGGAACCTGCACCCGGAAGATCAAGGGAGGCCTGCTGGTCGACATCGGTGTTCCCGTGTTCCTGCCCGCCAGCCAGGTCGATATTCGCCGGCCCGGCGATATCGCCGATTTCATTGGCCGTGTCGTTCAATGCGAAGTGCTGAAAATTGATGAACAGCGTCGCAATATCGTGGTCAGCCGTCGCAGCCTGATCGAGAAAGAGCGGCAGTACGCCCAGCAGAAACTGCTTCAGGAACTGGAAGTCGGTCAGGTCCGGACCGGCGTCGTGAAAAACATCGCCGATTTCGGCGCGTTCGTCGACCTTGGCGGGATTGACGGGTTGCTCCATATCACCGACATGTCGCATTCGCGCATTCAACACCCGTCGGAAATGGTGTCGATCGATCAGCAAATCGAGGTGAAAATCCTCAATGTCGACCGCGAGAAAATCAAGGTCGCCCTGGGCATGAAGCAGATGCTTGCCAACCCGTGGGACAATGTCGAGGAGAAATACCCGGTGGGCAGCATCCACAAGGGCGAAGTCGTCAACGTCATGAGTTACGGTGCGTTCGTCAAGCTCGAACCGGGGATCGAGGGCCTTGTCCACATCAGCGAGATGTCCTGGGTCAAACGCGTCAATCACCCCTCCGAGCTGGTGCAGATCGGCGACGAGATCGATGTGGCCGTGCTTGGGATCGATCGCAAGGGGGAACAGATGTCGCTGGGGATCAAACAGACCCAGGCCAACCCCTGGGACGATGTTCTCAACCGCTACCCGCCGGACAAGATTGTCCGCGGACGCGTTCGCAATCTGACGAACTATGGAGCGTTCATCGAACTTGAGGAGGGAATCGACGGCCTGCTGCATATTTCCGACATCTCGTGGACGCGGAAGATCAGCCACCCCTCGGAAATGCTGGAAAAGGGGCAGGAAGTCGAATGCAAGATCCTTGCCGTTGACACGGAACGACGGCGAATCGCGCTGGGTATGAAACAGCTTGGCAATGACCCATGGTCGACTTCGATTCCCGCCAAGTACCAGCCCGGACAACTCGTCAAGGGGAAGGTGACCAAGATCACCAACTTCGGCGTCTTTGTCGGCCTGGAAGATGGGCTGGAAGGCCTCCTGCACATTTCCGAACTGTCGGATCAAAAGGTTGAGAACCCGGAAGATGTCGTCAAGGTCGGCGACGATCTCGAAGTCAAGATTCTCCGGGTCGATACCGACGACCGGAAAATCGGCTTGTCCCGGCGGCGCGTCGAATGGAGCGCCGAAAAGGAAGCTGCCGAAAATGCAAAAGAGCAGCAGCAAACCGCGGCGCCAAAAGCAGCCCCTTCAGAACTCAAGGGCGGCCTGGGTTCGTCAGGGCCAATGATCCCCACCAAAGGGTCGTCCGGCGAATAGGGAACCGGGTCTTGCCCCGTTTGATAAAGTCTGAACCGGTCCGGGTCGGATAATTCCGATCCGGGCCTTTTTTTGTCCATGCGGCGGCAGAAATTCGGCAAGTTCCATGTTTCGACGCGTCAATTCTTGCGCAGAACGGATTTTTTGCCCAGGCCGAATCTTGCCGATTGGAAAAACTGGAAAACCTGCCCGGTTTCGGGTAATTATTGACCCTGAAAACTGCCGGTAATTATACTTGAAACTGCCTGTTTTCGGCTTTCAGGAGGGCATCCAGCGCCCGTTCCCTCGTTACACCGTGCCCAGGAATCTCACGTGCCCAGAAAGCTCACGCTACTGCTGCTAGTCCCATTTGCCTTTTCGTGGACCATGACTCCAGCCTGGGGACAGCGGCCCCTTGCACCCGGAGTGCTCAAGGTCATCCCGGCAGAGATCGACCAGCGCGACGCGCACTCCCTGCCCATGTCCGTTCCCGGACTGGAAGCGCCCAGCTATATCCCGGAAGTCTTTCCGGAGACCGATACCTTGCACGCTTCAACGCGGCAAGTGGTCATGTTCCGCGATGTTTATCAATATGAGTTTGCCTTTCTCCCGCTGCGGCAGATCAAGGTCAACGCGATCAATACGGCCGGTGATAATCGGCAGGTCAATGTCTGGTTCCTTCCTTTCCGTGTTCGCGATGTCGGCGCAACCATTACCCACGAGAGCTTTCAGGATCCGAAGTTCGGCTTTACGGACAGCGAACCCAAAGCGGGAGTCGACCAGCTCGATGCCAATGTCCTGCACAAGCGGTTTTTCGGCAATTTCGTGCTGACGGGCTGGGTACAGACTTATGAAAACGGTCCCGCTGGTGAACGCGTGCCGAAATACCACGAGGTCGAATACCAGAACATGACTCTGCCGCAAATCCATGCGCAAGTTGCCAGGGAAGAAGACCCGGAGCAGGAGTACTTCGATTGCGTTCAATTGGCCCAGCAGATTCTCGAGAAGTACCCTGCCGAATCGGACCAGGGGGGAAAATGGGGAATCGCGATCTGGTACAACGTCGATCCGCGCCTCGACTATGTTTCGGTCAAGGTCAGCGGATTGACCAACGCTTTCCGGCTCGAACACCTGCCCGACAACAATATCCGGGTCAAGCAAAGGATCCTGCAATTGAATTTCTGGAGGCCGGGCGACTCAATCGATCAGCATGAGGACCGGATCATCTATGGAATCCCGTTGACCGACGACAAGAACGAACAGGCCTTGATCGCCCGCCGATACCGGTTGCCCGGTCCCGTGATTCGCGGGGAATCGACCAACATGGAAACGCTGCGAACGACCATTCTTTTCGAAACCGATGCCGAACTCGATCCGGAGTCCCTCGACTCGGCAGTGGCCACGCAGCTCGACAACGGAGTCATACCGGATATTGTCCAGGAGGGCTTCAAGAATTCTGGTACGCCGCTTGGGGGAAACGCCTCCATCCAAACCGATGTCAAAGGCTACCGCTGGACCATTAAGGACAATTGGGAGGGTCAGGACCGGGAATTCTCGATTCGCCTGCACCCGGAATACTGGGAAAAGACGGTCGACGGCAACATCCGGCTGATCAAACGACTTGATCACCTGTGGGTTTACGAGTAAATTGCCCTTTCCAGCAGCGCAAGGGATTCCCTTATTCAGCTGCTATTTCCCTGCAAACGCTTTCCCGCCGACCCGTCCGGTCGGCCTGTAATTCGAGGTATTGACACGCCATGGCACACAAAAAGGGACAAGGTTCAAGCCGAAACGGTCGCGATTCGAACGGTCAGCGGCGGGGTGTCAAGAAGTTCGCAGGCGAGACGGTTCAGGCCGGTTCGATTCTGATTCGCCAATGCGGCACAAAATTCCATCCCGGTCGCAATGTCGGCCAGGGAAAGGATTACACCCTTTTTGCACTTGTCGATGGATCGGTTCTGTTTGATCGAGCGGGACGACGCATCAATATTGTTCCGCAAGAATCCAGTAATTGACGGGGCCCGGACTTCGCTTCTCCGGACGTCATGGCAAGGAAAAAGCAGTCCCGCAAAATCCGCACCGAGTTCCGGAAAAAGCACGACGAAAATGTCAGACGCCGCGATTTCACGCGATCCGGCGACCCGGAAGAGCAGGATCATCTCGCACAGCATGAACGCGTTTCGGGCAAAGGCAATCTGTCGCGCCGCCGGACCATTCATGGCGAGACCGCTTCCGACGAGGCGGGCGGATTTCAGGTTCTTCTCGAAATCGATAGCGAAGCCTGCATTCCGGGGCGCGTGCTGAGCGTTCACGGCCTCAATACACTTGTCGAGACCGACTCCGGAACGCTCGAATGCGCAGTCCGCGGATTGCTTAAGAACCTCGCAACGGATTTGCAACATGTCGTTGTGGCGGGGGACAGGGTCATGGTCCGGCCCGAAGACGGCCGCACCGGGCTCATTGTCCGCGTGGAACCTCGCCGCAGCGTGATCAATCGCGCGAGCCGCGGCCGCCGACAGATTCTGGTAGCGAACGTCGATCAGGTCCTGATTGTCTGCAGTGCCGCAGAACCGGTCCTGAAACCCGGTCTGGTGGACCGCTATCTCCTCGCCTCGGCCCAGTCGGCGATTCCGGCGGTCATTGTGATTAACAAAATCGACTTGATCGATCCCGCAGATTTGCAACCTGTCATCGGCGTCTGGAGCCGGATCGGCCATCCGGTCCATATGGTTTCCGCGAAGACGGGATTTGGCATCGACCGCTTCCATTGGCTTGTTCAGGGAAAAGACAGTGTGGTCACCGGCCAAAGCGGCGCGGGCAAGTCTTCATTGCTCAACGCCATTGATCCATCGCTGTCGCTGCGCACCAGCCATGTAAGCGAGGAATCGGAAAAAGGACGTCATACAACGACGTCGGCCGTGCTGGTTCCTATTCCCGGAGGTGGCCATATCGTCGATACTCCCGGTATCCGCCAGTTCCAGCACTGGGATCTGGCCCGCGAGGAAGTGGAAGGCCATTTTCGCGATATCCGGCCATTTATTAACGGTTGCCGCTACCCCAATTGCTCGCACCGCCACGAGGACCATTGCGCGGTCAAAAGCGCAGTGGCGGATGGCCTGATCGACGTGCGCCGCTATGAAAGCTACATGAACCTGTACCAGGAGAGCGCTCGCGGCACGTAGAAGCCTGGTAAAAAAGACTATCGTCACCGCCGCGAAGGCGGGGATCCCATCTTACAGCTGACCGTCTCCACCGGATTCCGGCATTCGAAGTGAATCCAAGCCGACAACATCACGTCGAAGACGTCACTGTGTGCCTTGCGACCAGTTCGCGAAAGCGGACGAACAGGTAGTGACTGTCATGGGGGCCGGCGGAAGCCTCCGGATGATACTGGACACTGAGCGCCGGCAGGGTTTTGTGCCTCAACCCGGCGATCGTATTGTCGTTCAGGTGCCGATGGGTAATTTCAAGGCAATCCGGCAGCGATTCCTCGTCGACGGCAAACCCGTGGTTTTGGGACGTGATCTCGATGCGCCCGGTCTGGCAATCGATTACCGGCTGGTTCGCCCCTCGATGACCGAATTTGAGCTTGAAGGTCCGGGCTCCGCAGGCAAGGGCAAGCAACTGGTGCCCGAGACAGATGCCAAACACGGGCATTTTCGCCATCAGTTCCCGAATCGTGTCAATGGCCCAGGTGAGCGGCTCGGGGTCGCCCGGCCCGTTTGACAAAAACAAACCGTCGGGCGCGAGCTGGAGGATTTCGGCTGCCGACATCGTCCCGGGGACAACGGTCACCCGAAAGCCCTGCTGCCGAAGATGGCGGGCAATGTTTCGCTTCATGCCGAAATCCAGGGCAACGAGATGGGGGGCCGGAGCGTCTCCCCAGTCGAATTGCCCTCCCGCCGAAATATTCCACCAGTCGTCAAGCGGTTCGGTCCAGTCGCAGGGTTGACTCGGCAATACCTCGCTCACCAGGTCGCGGCCGACCAGTCCAGGGCTCGATTTGGCTGCTGCCACGAGTTCGCTGTCGTCGAGTCGGACCGTTGATAGCACCGCCTTCATGGCCCCCTTGTCCCGAATCAGCCGCGTCAGTTTTCGCGTATCAATCTCTGAAATGCCGACGATGCCATTTTCCCTCAAGAAGTCATCGAGCGATCCCGAGAGGCGGAAATTGCTGGCAAGCTGGCTCGATTGTCTTACGACGAAACCGGCCAGATGGGGTTTCCAGCTTTCTACATCTTCTTCATTGACTCCATAGTTGCCGATTTGCGGATAAGTCATGGTGACGATCTGGCCGCGGTAACTTGGATCGGTGAGAATCTCCTGGTAGCCGGTCATCGAGGTGTTAAAAACGATCTCACCGGAACATTCCCCGGTGGCTCCGAGACTGATTCCGGTGAAAACGGTGCCGTCTTCGAGCGCCAACTTCGCGGCTGGTTTGCTGACATCAGTCATCATTCAGGCTCCTCGACTTTCCCGATAAAACAACAATTCAGAATATGGGCAAACTTTAGCTGATTCGGAAAATCCCCGGCAAAATCCAACCCATCGTGTTTTCCGCAGTTGCGGCGACGATCGCTCGGCATTGCAAACGAAAAAATTCGCCTAACTTTGACAACAAGATCCTTTTTTTGTGGCAGGACTTTAACTGTCGCAACGAATCCGCACGCCCGGAGTTTATCGCAAAGATAAACCCGCGTCTGTTCCGATACCATCATCTGGCTGTGGGTCTCTGGGACAAAAGGTGAAAGCCTTTTCGTTTCGGACAGCCAAACTTTGAAGGGTCCCTTGTAGCGGCGAGCGGGGACCCTTCTTTATTTTATGGCCATTCATGGCGACGATCAAAGTCGACACAACGTCCTGAGCGCTGGCGATCAGCCATCCATGACTTCCTTTTCGCGGACCCGGGCGGACTCGTTGACCATCTCTTCGTATTTCCTGGTCATTTCCTGAATGGTCTCTTTCAGGTCGTCCCGGTCGTCCTCGCTGATCTTTTTGTCTTTTTCTGCCGTCTCGGCGGCCTTGTTTCCGTCGCGCCGCACGTTGCGTATGGAAACCCGGGCTTCTTCGGCGAGCTCCTTGATCCGCGCGACCATTTTTTTCCGGACATCGGTGGAAAGAGCCGGGATATTGATGCGAATCAGGCGGCCGTCGTTCTGTGGATTGAAACCGAGATCGGCGGCGACAATCGCTTTTTCAATGTCCTTGATCGTCCCCTGATCGTAAGGGCGAATCACGATCTGCGCCGGTTCGGGCGCCGAAACCGATGCGATCTGTTTCAAGGGTGTCGGCGAACCGTAGACGTCGACTCGGACGCTGTCCACCAGCCCTGGATTGGCGCGTCCTGTCCGGATGCCGGCCAGGTTTTTTCTCAGCACCTCGATCGCCTTTTCCATGCGTTCTTCGGTGTCGAGCAGGATGTCATCGGTGGACATTGGGCAACTCCTCAAATTTGCTATCGCGTCAAAGTGAAAGGCTGGTTTCTGCGGCAATCAGGGCGGTTTTGCTGCTCCTGCCCGGCAACTGATCATCGTGCCGATTTTTTCGCCGGCGATGGCTCGCTGGATATTCCCTTCCTTGAGGTAATTGAAAACCATCACCTTCTTGTTGTGCTCCATGCATTGGGCAATCGCCGTTGAGTCCATCACTCGAAGGCCTTTCTCCAGAACAGTGGAAAATTCGAGTTCGTGATACATGACGGCGTGGGGATTCCGTTCGGGGTCCTCGCTGTAAACTCCGTCCACCCGGGTGGCCTTGAGCAGGATATCGGCGTCCAGTTCCAGGGCGCGAAGGGCTGCGGCCGTATCGGTTGTGACAAACGGGCCGCCGGTTCCGGCCGCCAGGATGACGATCCGGTTCTTTTCCAGATGCCGCTGGGCGCGGCGGCGGATGTAGGGTTCGCAAACTCCATCCATGCGGATCGCGCTCATCAGCCGGGTGTCGCAGCCGACCGACTCGAGACCGTCCTGCAGGGCCAGCCCGTTGATGACCGTCGCCAACATGCCCATGTAGTGGGCCGTCGCCTGATTGACGATCGCCTGGGTCGTCGTGAACTGGCTCCCTCGCAGGATATTGCCGCCGCCGATGACGACGGCGATCTGGCAGCCCGTCAGGCTCGCTGCCTGGATCTGCTTGGCGATATGCTGCACTTCATTCATCGCGATGCCGCGTTCACCCTGGCGGGCGAAGCTCTCGCCGGACAGCTTGAGAATCACGCGCTTGAAAGCGATTTCGGGCATGGTTTGGGCTTTCTGGATTTGCCCGGAACGGGCGGTGCAGCTTGAGTCATGGAAAGAGGAATCCGGAGATCCTTATTGCACAAAAAAGCCCCGGGCGAAACCACCCGGGGCCATTTTTTTTGGCGGGCTATTCCTTGCCCAGCTCCCAGTGAACGTAGTCGAGTATCTTCAGGCCCTTGCTTTCGGCAAAAGCGCCGACCGTCATCTTGTCGTCTTTCACGAACGGCTGTTCGAGAAGGACTCGTTCGGCGTAGAAATTCCGCAACCGGCCCTCCACCATCTTGTCGAGAATGTTCTCGGGCTTCCCTTCCTTCCGGGCGGCCTCGCGAAGGATTTCCCGCTCCTTTTCGACAAAAGCAGGATCGAGGTCGCTGACCGCCAGCGATTTCGGGCGCATCGCGGCGATGTGCATGGCGATATCCTTGCACGTCGTGTCATCGCCACCACTCACCGAAAGCAGGACCCCGGATATGGTCCCCGCGTTGTGCGAATAGCCCCCCGTCGCCGTTTCGAATCGCTTCATGCGGCCGACATTGAAGACCTCGCGAATCCGGTTGAACATGTCGTCCTTGATTTCGCGGAGTTTCTTGCCCGGCTTTCCGGGGCAAGGCTGGTCGAGCAATTCTTCGGCGGTTGAAGCACCGGGACCCGTCGCCAGTTGTTCTGCAAGTGCGTTGGCGAAGGTGATAAACTCCTCGTTTTGCGTCACCGGAGCGCTCTCGCACTTCAGTTCTACAATCGCCCCGGATTTCTTGCCAGTCCCGACGTGAAGACCGAATCGCCCAAAGTCCGTCACGCGATCGGTGCGGGTCGCCATCACGGCAAGACCGCGTTTTCGCAGGATTTCGATGGCCTTGTCGGCATCGCCGTTCGCTTCCGAAAGGGCTTTCTTGCAGTCCATCATGGGCAAGCCGGTCCGCTCGCGGAGGCTTTTGACATCTTCAGCAGTAATTGTTGTGCTCATGTTTTTCTTCCGATTGATTGGGCAGTTCCAGTTGGATTATTCGTTCTCCGGATTGGCATCCTTATCGACAACAGCCGCCGATGACTTGTTCGCGGCTTCCTCCCCCTTGTCGACATTTACCCTGGCCGTCCTGGTTCCAGCGAGTACCGCGTCGGCAAGGTGACGAATGATGATGTCGATCGAACGAATTCCGTCGTCATTTCCCGGAATGGGAAGATCGATGGTATCGGGATCGCAATCGGTATCGATAAGCGCCACCGTGCGGATCCCCATGGCCCTGGCTTCGCGAACCGCGTTCTTTTCCTTGCGGGGATCGACAACAACGAGTGCTTCCGGCATCCGGTTCAGCGCTCGCAGGCCATTCAGGTTGCGGTACATCTTCCGGTACTCGCGGGCGAGCGCGGATTGCATCTTCTTGGAATAGGTCGCCAGCTCCTCGCCGCTGCGGATCTTTTCCAATTCGTCGAAGCGGGCCATCCGGCTGCGGATCGTGCGGAAGTTCGTGAGGCAGCCGCCGAGCCATCGCTCGCCGACGAACGGCATGCCGCATCGCTGGGCTTCCCGCTCAACCACCGCTCCCGCCTGTCGCTTGGTGCCGACGAACAGGATCAGGCTGCCCCCTTCGGCGACTTGTTGCAGGAATTTCTTTGCTCTGAGAAGCCCGCGAACCGTCTCGCGGATATCGATTATATGAATCTGGTTCTTCCGCCCGAAAATGTACGGCTTCATTTTCGGGTTCCAGCGGCTGCTGCGGTGTCCAAAATGGACGCCGGCTTCAATCATCTCGTCGACGACCTGATTGGCCATGTTCTTGTCTCCATCTTTGTCTGTCCGGACCGTGGGCAAGCCTTGCGAACCTTGAAACCTGAATAAGGCAGGATCGCCGGTGAAGATCAGACGGTTAAAGGTTGAAAATTTCCATTCCGGAAGCGCCGGAAGGACGGCCCAGTTTACCGCGAATTTGCCTCGACCACAATTCCAGAGATCGTGCCGGAACGGGTTCCTGTCTCCAAAAGCCCGCGCAGGATCAGCTTGCCCCCTTCAGGTCGATCGGCGATATCTGCCAGGTAGCAGAGAATTCCGTCAATATCAATTAGCGGGACGACAGGTCCCTTTAGTTGAAGGGTTGCCAACGGCGTTCGACGTTTGGCAAAACGCGAACGACCGGACACTACCGGCTTTCGGCCAGGTGGGAATCGTGAGAAGAGGCCGAGTCGCTTTCGCTCCCGCCATTTCCGTTTGGGCCACCCAGCAAATAAGTGTACTCGTTGATCGACGATTTGAAGAAATTGATCGTCTTTTGGGCTTGCGCCATGGTCACCAGCCCGGCCGACGTTGCCAGGCGGGCAACCGACTCAACCTGCGAAACCATTTGTCGCACATCGTGGTGCACATGCTCGAGGACTTCTTTCACATCCGAGCCGCTGACAATCTTCAGGCCCAGTTTCCAGTTGGGAGAGTCGTCAACCGTAACCACGTGGAATTTGCCGAACAGGTTGTGATCGTCGCTGAGCGCTTCCTGATAGGCGCCGATCAGGAAAATACCCAGCCAGTAAGGTTCGCCTGGAGTGTGCTTGTGCAAATCCATGGCCCGTGCCGGGCGGTTGTCCCCTATATAACAGGCGATCTTGCCGTCCGAGTCGCAGGTAATATCGCCGATCACCCCGACCTGATCCGGACATTCATCGAGTCGATGAATCGGCATGACCGGGAAGAGCTGATCGATCGCCCAGTGATCGGGAAGCGCCTGAAACACGGAAAAATTGGCCAGATAGGTATCGGCAAACTGGTTGCGAAGTCCCTTCAGGTCGGACGGAATGAAACTCAGGTCGTCCAGCAGGTCTTCGATGCGGAAGCAAATACGCGAAAAGATGTCTTCAGCGAAAGTGCGCTGCTGGAGCGTCATGTGGCCGTTGATAAACAGCTGATGGGCCATCTCGATCGCTTGCTGGGCGTCGTGGAACGACTCGCTGGCGTTATTGACGTTGAGTTCGCCGAGAATCTGCTTGAGTTCGATCAGCGGAAGCGGCTCCAGCTCCCCGTCGGCAACGGGTGGCACCGTGACGACTTCATTGTAAAGCTCTTCGTCTTCCAGCCGCGAAGCGGGAGACCAGGTGCTGATCACTGGCACGACAAGAACCGAATGGTGTGCCACCATCGCCCGGCCGCTTTCCGAAAAAATGTTCGGGTGGGGGGCCTCTTCGCGGTCGCAAATCTGTTTCATGTAGTACACGATGTCGTTGGCATACTCCTGCGTCGTGTAGTTCATGCTCGACGCCTGGGAGCTTTTGTCGCCGGTGTAATCGACGGCCAGGCCGCCCCCGACATCGATTGTGTCAAGCGGAATCCCGCGGTGGTGCAAGTCCGCATAAATTCGCGTCGCTTCCACGACGCATGACTTGATGTTGCGAATGCTGTTGACCTGGGAGCCCGGGTGAAAATGCAGCAAGTGGATGCAATCCTGCAGGCCCGCCGCCTGCAACTGGTGGATGGCAATCGCCAGTTCAATGGACGTCAGTCCGAATTTGGATTCGCTTCCCAGCGATCCCTTCCATCGCCCGGCACTTCGCGCAGCCAGTTTGACGCGAATGCCGATCCGCGGACGAATTCCCAGCCGGCGGGAGGCATCGATGATCAGGCCGGCATCTTGGGGCTTGTCAATGATGATCGTGACCTTGCGACCGATCTGCGTGGCGCGCATGGCCATTTCGATGATCGCCGCGTCCTTGAATCCGTTACAAAGCACCGGCATTTCGTTGTCGGCCATGGCGATGACGGCCAGCAACTCGGCCCGGCTGCCCGCTTCCAGACCCCCGCCAAACGGCTTGGCCGCCTGCAAATACGCCTCGATCACTTCCTGGTGCTGGTTGACCTTGATCGGGTAAATGCTCTGATAACGCCCCTTGTACCCGAATTCCTGCATGGCCTTTCCAAAGACGCCATGCAGTTTCTGGACTCGGCTGTGAATGATCGGCGTAAACCGGATCAGCATCGGCGCCGAAATGTCCCGTTCCTCGCATTCCTTCACCACCTCGGTCAGGTCCCATTCAAGGTTCTTGTCGCAATCTGACCTGACGACAACCGTTCCCCGGGGGCTGATGGTGAAATGTCGTTTTCCCCAGCGGCGGATTTTGTACAATTTGGCGGATTCAACCAGCGACCACGGAACGGATACAGGGGTTTTTTCCATCGAACCTCTTTCCAGCAGGGAAGGACGTCAGTAACTGGCGATCCAGGCGACGCGAGAGCAATGCGAACGGGAAATTATTCAACCCGGCGCGGCGAATGAACCTGTGACGAACCGAAAGGCCCGCGAGGTCGGGACTCCCGTTGGTCGCCCCGGGGTTCATTTGCCATGCCGATCTCAATAAAGGAAAGTTGAACTGCCGAATGACTTGTAATCCGAAGAATTATAGACATTTCCCGAAACGCCACTATGGGAAAAAGCCTTCAGCCCCGCGAAATTTTGGATTTTCTCTCACCGCGTAGCGCGCTGATGGGCTCGACCCCTCAAGAGACTTTCCGGCACCTGTCCCAGACAGGCCGCCAACCCCTGAAACGCTCCTCTGGAAAACTGTATCGACCACCCAATGCTGGAACGAATCAAAGCCCGCATCCTCTTCCTGCCCACTCTCTTTTGGAACATGTTGCTCGGTCGATGGCTCAAGGTCCGCAACTGGTCGGACAGGATCGATCCGTCCCTGATCCTCGGTGCACTGCCGCTTGAGTCTGACGTTCCCGGCCTTGCGGAGCAGGGGGTGACCGCTGTCGTCAACACGTGCGAGGAATATGCCGGGCCGGTGGATGCTTACGAGAAGCACGGGATCACCCAATTGCACATCCCGACGACCGATTTCACCCATCCCTCACTCGACGCGGTGACCCAGGCAGTCGCCTTCATCGACCGGCAGGCGGACGCCGGCGGATCCGTCTACGTGCATTGCAAGGCCGGCCGCGCCCGCAGCGCCACCGTTGCCCTGTGCTGGCTGATTCACCGCTACGGAATGACGCCGGAACAGGCCCAGGCCCTGCTGATCGAGAAACGACCGCATGTCAACCGTCTCGTCTATGCCCGACCGGTCGTGAAGGCATTTGTGGAACAGGAAAAAAAAGGGGGAATCGAACCGTCGCCCTGACTTCAGGAATGGCGGAAGTCGCTGGTGCCGCGCGGTGAAAGACCGACCACCCGAACAGCAGGTACTGAACCATTGGCTTTCGACGGGGCAGAGCGATTGAGACAATCGCTCTGCTTTAAGCGGTCCGGCGTTTTGCGGTGGCCCGTCCGTTGGCCTATAATCGGAGGCGACCCGTTCAGTTCATGGAGCTCCTGAATCCCATGTCCGACATTATCTCCGGCAAGACCCCCTATTCGTGGGCCGAATATGCCTTGTTCCCCGCGGATGGCAAGCGACACGAGATCGTCAACGGAGATCACTACATGAACCCCGCTCCGACACCGCGTCACCAAACGGTTTCTCGCCGGTTGCAATACCAGTTGATGACGCAAATTGAATTGACCGGCCGGGGGTGGGTCTTTAACGCGCCCACGGACGTCGAAATCTCTCCCCACGACATTGTTCAGCCGGACCTGGTCATCGTGATGAACGAACGGAAATCGATCATCGGCTCGAGAAAGCTGAAAGGCATTCCGAACCTGATCGTGGAAATCCTTTCCGATTCCAATCCCGACTACGACCGTATTCTCAAGTTCGCAGCCTACGAACGGGCCGGTTTGCCGGAATACTGGATCGTCGATCCGGAAGAGCGGACAATCCACCCATTCGTTCACATCAACGGCAAACTGGTGCCTCAAGGCGTTCACAGCTCCGAAATTCGGGCAACCGTCATCGCCGATGTTCGCGTTTCCCTCCCCGAAGTTTGGGAATAGTCCTGTCGGGGCAACCCAAATTTCCGGATGTTGCGCCGGCAGAATCGGGAATAACCATGGAATCCACTTCGGAAAGCCTTTTGATCGAAATGGGTGGTGCGGGATCGTCGGGCACAAGGGCATCGGCATGGCGTCGTTTCGTAGAACTTTACACACCACTGCTGTTTGGCTGGGCGCGGGGGATCGGACTTTCTCGCGAAGACGCAGCCGATTTGTCGCAGGATGTTTTCTCGATCGTCTCCCGAAAGATAGCCTCATGGCAGTACGACCCGCAGCGGAGCTTTCGCGGCTGGCTTCGAACCATTGCCCTTAATCGTTACCGGGAAATCGTCCGCCGCAAACGAATTCGCACTGTCTCCGCCAGCGAGGAACTGCTCCAGCAGTTTCCGGATGAACGCGATGCAGGACAAAGCTGGGATCGCGATTACCAATGCCGCTTGTTGGCAAGTGCGATGGAGTCCGTGCAACCGGCTTTTGAGCCGCAACTCTGGCAAGCCCTGACACAACTCCTCGCTGGCGATAAATCCGCTTCCGTCATTGCTAATAAGACCGGGATCAGCGTCTGGACGCTTTATTCCGCCCAATCGCGATTGCTCGCCAAATTGCGTAGCGAGTTAAACGGACTGCTGGACTGAGGATTCCCCCCGCCAAATTCCAGAATTTTTCTTCGTCTACCTGTTTTTGGTCACAAATCCTGCCTTCGCACGCATACCTGTAATTGCCGCGCTTCGAAAAGGGGCCGTGCAATTTCCGGTGCCGGGATATGGAGATTAATTCGTGACGACGACCATCAACACTTGCCCCGATTCTGAACGCGTTCGCGATTATTTGCTGGGAATCGGCTCGCCAGGCAATTTCGCCGACCTTGAACGGCATCTGCAGACTTGCCGTCATTGCGAGGAGACCTTTCGCGATTTGCGGGCCGGTGACACATTCAGCGAATTGATCGCCCAGGCGGTTGTCAGGAAAGCGCCAGGAACAGCCATCGGCCCGGCCGAAGACGAATCCGACAAGCCATACCTTTCCCGCCTGATTGATCAATTGAAAGCAGAACTTGTTCCAGCCGAATCAGGCGAAGCGGGAAGCGACGACCGGGCCAGCGAGATTTTTAGGGCCTTGGAATCCACGGGTTCGTCAGGTCCCCCCTGGCAGGTCGGGCAGTATCGGCTGGAAGAGTTTCTTGGAGCAGGTGCTACCAGCGTTGTTTTCCGGGCAACGGATACCGAGATCGAAAGAAGCGTGGCAATCAAGATCCTCCGGCCGTCGCTTGGCGATGGCTCCCGACAACGATTTCTTTCGGAAGCCCGCGCTGCCGCTTCCGTTTCCCATTCCAACGTCGTATCCGTCTTGCATGTGGGCCGCCATGGGGAACTCGCCTTCATGGTGATGCCCTGGATAGCAGGCGAAACGCTGGAAAGCCGACTCGCCCGGATCACATATCTGGCGGAAGACGACGCACGTCGGATCGCCGTTCAGGTCGCATCCGGTTTGCAAGCGGCCCACGCACAGGGTCTGATTCACCGGGACATCAAGCCCGCCAATATCTGGCTGTCCCAGGAAACCGGCAGCGCGATCATTCTGGATTTCGGACTGGCCCGCGTGGTCGATGATGATCCGCGAATGACCCATTCGGGCATGCTGGCCGGCACACCGCACTACATGTCGCCGGAACAGTCCCGCGGCCAGGAACTGGACGGCAGGAGCGACCTTTTCAGCCTCGGCTGCACCCTTTATCGGGCGGTAACCGGGAAGTTCCCGTTTGGATCCTCAAGCGCCCTGGCAACCTTGCAGGCCATCCAGCACCATCAGCCTCTCCCTCCCAACGCCGTCAACTCGCATGTCAGTGAATCGTTTTCTGCGATGTTGATGTCGTTGCTGGAAAAGGAGCCGATGAATCGGCCGGCCACCGCGTCAGCTTTCATCAGCGTGATGGAAACGGGCCATCGAATACCTCACGAAGGCATTGCGCGTCCGGCGAATTCCCTTGAAAAACCGGTGGTCACAAATGCCAGCCGGGTAGCGGCGACGCGAGGGAAGCGTCTGCGCACGGGAGTTCTCGCCGTTTGCGCGCTGGGTGTCCTGGGATGGCTGGGCTATCTCGCCGCGCCACAGATCATCCGAATTGTTACCAATCAAGGCCAGTTGGTGATCGAGACCGACGATCCCGACGTACGAATTGAGTTGCTTTCCGCGGGCGAAGTTGTTCGTGTGATCGACGCCCGTTCCGGCAACCAGCTCGACATTGCGGCGGGCGAATATCAGATTCGTCCTGGAACGGTCGGCGAAAAAGGGGACATCTCCATCAATCCCGACTCGATTGTCATGACCCGCGGCGGCAAACAGATAGTCACCGTCCGGAAAGCGAATGTGGGGACAACGCCACCTGCCACAACGACAACCGCACCTGCCACCGTCGCACATGTTCCCCGGTACGACGGAAAGACATTTGAGGAATGGAAACGGGTTTTAATCAACGAGCGAAATCCGGCTACGATCCAGCATGCTATCCTTGCGCTCGCCCATTTAGCAATTGATGACCACTCACTTCAGGTTGAGGCCGTCGTTGCGGTTGCGCCGTTTGTTCGGAAATATGGATCCCGTTACATACTGTCAGGGGATGGTCCTGACCCGGTGATTGGCCAGTTGGCGGATTGGTGCGATTTGTTCAACCGATTTTTTTCTCTGATTGACGTCGATCATGTATTGCGGTTCATCGAGTCGGAAGTGAGGTCGGGAACGACCCAGAGTCGGCAGTACTTGAAATTTCTGTGCAGCGGGTATTTTATTCACCCCAGATTGCCAGAAAAACTCGAGCAACACCGCAACGCACTCTCGAAGAGTTTGCACGGATTGGTCGATGCCATTTTCGATGCTATTGAGGATGAAAGCACGAGCATTGATGACCGGGCTGCAATTGCCGAAGCATTTGAAACTCTCTTCGATCTGCTTTTTAGCAATCGCCCGCAAAATACCTTCGAAACAGCGAAGCAATTTGTTCCGATGGATCCAGCTGCCCGCGAGTTGATTGAGCAAGAATTCATTTCCCGATCAGATGTCACGGTCAAGGCTCTGATTGCCCACGCACTTTTGCGTCACGACGGGGAAGCGGAGCGATTTGTTACGTATTTCGGCAGAAAAGAACTTCCCGTTTCTGTGCGCGTCGCACAATTTAATCTGCTGTCAGTGCTGTCGGCAGACTGGGCCACCACCTGCGTACATCAACTCGTTCGCCTCGGCTCAGATTTTGGGCAACTGGGCTTTTCGGATAGCAGACCTGGAGGGAAGTTTGGTGAATTCAATGCTTGGACCAGTCAATGGCCGAATGGCGAGCGTGTCCAATTGTCGAATCGCGAGGGTGGCGCGCAATACCCGGAAGATGCCGAATTGCGGTTTCAAGTCCGGCTAATCGTTGCCCTTTCCAATTGGGGAAAGCACTCCAGGGAAGCGTTGCCATTTCTCGACTCGATTCCCGAAGATGAGCCACTGCTCGCGGAGGCCGCGAAAAAGGCAGCGGCGTTGATTCGCGCGGATATGGAAGCCCGGAAAGAGAAAAGTGATTGACGCCTGCGACTACGCCACAAGATGGGTCTGAATATCTGAGAGCCTTTTGGCGTAGCTGGATTCGCAAGAATTCAGCCTTATCTTTTGATGTAGCTGGATTCGCAAGAATTCAGCTTTTGGAGGAGACGCGGCCAGGGATGCTGAACTCTTGCGAGTTCAGCTACTTCCGGCGAGTTCAGCTACTTCTGGCGAGTTCAGCTACGGCGATTTTCAATCAATTCGCGACTTGATGAAGCTGAGTGCATCGAGGGCAAGCTGCTCTTCGGATTCGTACATACGCCGCCAGATTTTGGTCGCCGCGGCAAGCTCGGGCAAGGCAAGGCCAAACGCCTCGACCATCAGCCAGCCGTCATAGCGGATCGCTTCAAGTGCCGCAAATGTCGAATCCCAATCCACATTCCCCGAACCAGGCGTGCTGCGGTCATTTTCCGATATGTGCACGTGACAGATCCAGTCGCCCCCCTCGCGAATCGCTGCGCCGATGTTCTTTTCCTCAATGTTTGCATGAAACGAGTCGTACATGATGCGGCAAGACGGATGATTGACTTCGCTGACAAACCGGACCGCTTCCGCGATCGAAGTCAACAAATAGGTCTCGAACCGGTTCAGGCTCTCGATGCCAAGCATCACGCCGACATTGCCGGCATGCTCGGCGACTTGTTGCATGCATTCCACGCCCCGCTTCCATTCATCCGGTGTTGCTCCGGCTCCACTGAACTCGCCGAGCGCTGAATGAAAGGGACCCACCAGGTGTGTCGCCCCGAGTGCTGCGCAGCAATCAAGGGCTTTCCGCGTCGCAGTCATCCCCAGCGCCCGGACCTTAGGATCGGGACTGATCGGATTGTCCGCAGTTGTTCGGATGGTGACGGCTGTGCACTCCAGCCCGAGGTCGCGAAGCTGCATTCCACGCGATGCGTAATCGAGATCAAGGTTGAACAATGGAACTTCGACCCCGTCGTAGCCCATTTTTTTGAGGGCTTCACATTTACGAAGCGAATCATCCGAAATCTCGGCTGCCCACAGCAGCAAATTCATGCCGATCTTCACTGTTCCGTCTTTCCTTTCGTTTCCAGGTTGGCTTCGACGCCATCAGGCTCACTCAACAACTCGCCAGCCCGGGCATAAATCGTTTCCCTCGCCCGGATCAGCCAGTTTTCAAATTCAGCAGGCAAGCTGGCCAGTCCTATTCCGTCAAGTATCCGGTTCATCCGATACCTGACCCTCGAGTCTTCCGCGTAATCATAAAGATACCGTTCCCGACAGAAATGGGGAATGAACCAGGTGAATTTGTCCGTAGGCCGCGCTGCCATCCGGTTCACATTCGCCTGAACGGTCTGCGGATCGACGGACTCGATCAGCCGATAAAATTCCGGCAAGGCCGCCGGATCGCGCAGGGCAATCCAGGCGTCGAGCAGCATCTCGATCACGATATGGCCGGTGAAGTACGGTCGAAATCCGGCATCGGCCCCGAGAAGATCCCGCAACTCCACCGAGAATTGCAGATTGAGTTCGGCAAAGGCTCGACTGGAGTGGAACCATTCGTCATCGTGATGATGGCGGGAAATCCCTCGTGCGATGTTGGCCGTCACATCGTTATCGGAAATCATCCACTCGCCGGTCGTTCGCCGCGAAACGCGCGTCTTCCGTGCGACCAGTGTGAGCCAGTCCGGCAAGACGACTCCGGTGACGAAATACGGATCCCGATCGAGAAACCGCCAGGCATGCGAAAGACAATTCACGCGTTGGCCTTGTTCCGAGTAACTGGTTTAGCCCGGAGCCATCGGCGACGGCGAGCGGGGGAGTGATGCCGACAATCGGCAACGACGCCGATTTGCGCCTTCGCTTGCGCGAGCGCCCTCGCCTGCGCGAGCGCCTTCGCCTGCGGCTCAGGGCTAAACAGACCAGCGGCTAAACAAACGAGCGGTAACACATTTATTTCGCTTGCACGGAGGTCCACATTCCTGTCGCCGCACTCTTCAGCACTGCGTCGCAGACCTTTTGCGTTTCCAGGGCATCGCGGAACGTCGGCCCGGCCGGCGAGTTCTTGGCGAGACCGTCCAGAAAGTCGGCAACCTGGTGGACAAAGCTGTGCTCATATCCGATCTGAAGCCCGGGCACCCACCAGTGATTCATATACGGATGCGAGCCGCCGTGGTCAGTGACATGAATGCTTCGCCAGCCGCGAAGGGCACTTTCATCCCCATGGTCGAAGTATTCGAGACGGTGAAGGTCGTGCAAGTCCCATTTGATGGAGGCATGCTGGCCATTGATTTCAAACGTATAAAGCGCCTTGTGCCCGCGGGCGTAGCGAGTCGACTCGAACAGTCCCAACGAGCCATTGTCGAAGTGGCACAGGAACGCACAGGCATCGTCGATTCCCACCGGTTGAAGGCGGCCGGATTCCGTGTGCACCCGTTCCTTGACAAATGTCTCGGTCATCGCCGTGACATCGCGGATCGATCCATTCAGCCAGATGGCGGTGTCGATGCAATGGGCCAGCAAGTCGCCGGTGACTCCCGATCCCGCCGCCGCCGAATCCAGGCGCCAAAGAGCATTGCCTCCTTGCGGCACATCTTCGGCGATGGTCCAGTCCTGAAGAAAATTCGCCCGGTAATGATAAATGCGGCCGAGCCGGCCGGATTCAATCAGTTGCCTGGCCATCGTCACTGCCGGAATGCGCCGGTAGTTGTACCAGACCATGTTGGCGACTCCGGTAGCCTCGACGGCCCGGCACATTTCTTCCCCTTCGGCTGTATTCAGGGCAAGGGGTTTTTCGCACAGCACCATCTTGCCGGCCTTCGCGGCCGCCAGCGCGATCTCGCGATGAAGATTGTTCGGTACGCAGATGTCGATCGCCTGAATGTCTTTCCGATCGACGACCTTTCGCCAATCGGTTTCGGCGGATTCATACCCCCATCGATCGGCAAAGGCCTGGGTGCTCGCCGGATTTCGACCGCAGATGACTTTCAGGACCGGCTGATACTCCAGATCAAAAAAGTGCCGTACTTTTTGCCACGCATTGGAATGGGCGCGACCCATGAATCCGGTACCGATCGTGGCGATATTGAGAGGTTTTTTCTGGAGCATCGGTCTTGTTAATGGATGTGAAAGAAAAAAAGGTTGTCAGCGCCACTCCTCGTGGCAGTTGTCACACGACTGGCGAATCATGTTCAGCGCTTCGGGGGCCGTCTGGTAATCACCCCTTTCGGCGGCATCCATCAGACGCCGCGCGGCCGCCGTCATTGCTTCCGAAAGCGCACAATAGTCCTCGTCATCAGCACCTTCGAGGGCTTCCCTTTGCAGGATCCTTCCCAGGGCAGCCACCACCGCCGAATCGTTGATAACCGCATCGGATTCGGACTTGAACTCCTGTTCGGAGGCGAGGTTGGCCTTGAGCGGCCCATCCAGCAACTTCTCAAGGTACTTCATGATCGTGGTTCGCGACGCCAGTTCCGACCAGTCTTCGACAGCTGCTGCTTCTCCGTTGGCAGCGAAACTTCCCCCACGGACCAGTTCGGTGAGATTGTCGCTGGTTTCCTTCGCACCGTTGAACGATGCCGTGTCATTTGTTCGGGCAAGCCGTCCCGCGTTCTGACAGGCGGCCACGACAGACAGGGCCTTGTCCTTCCAGCGAACCTGATCGTCGTATTCACTGATGATCGCAAACACCGTGGCAAGAATTTCAAAGGCGCGGCGGGCGTCGTCGTTCTGCGTCTTGAACTGCACAGGATTGGACAGGGCGCGAACCAGTTCCTGTTGTTGCCGCTTGACCTCATCTTCGAGGGCCGAAGCGGGAATGAGCGCCGACCAGGAGTTTTTTGTCGACGCCGGGGATTCCGTGTCGTTTCCAGTCGGAGAATCAACGGCAGAGGGTCGTGCTGCAGCCAAAGCCTGGTCGCTTTTTTCCGGACGATCTCCGGAAAGGGCTTCGGCGAACACGTCGTCAAAAAACAGCTCGCTTTTTTCCGATTCATTGAACCAGGGGCGTGCAGCGCGAGTGACCTTGCGGGTTTGCAGCGGGCTATCGGCAGGTTTCGGGTCCTGTGTCGACGGCCCGGTTTTTTCGGCCTTTTCTTCGACGGGATCGCCGGTTTGGGCGGCGAGCATTGCCGGGCAAAGCAAAAAGGCCAGAACGACCCACAGATTGATTCGATGACTCTTCACGGCGAGTTCGCGGGGATAGTCGACAGGATCAACGATGAAGTCTTTTTAGCTGCCGGGGCAGGAAAAGTGAAGTCTCCTGAGATAAGTTCGTCGCATTTCGAAGTCGCGGTTACCTGACAATAGCCAACAGGTCGCTCCCACCCGGCCGGTCTGGTCTGACGAACTGCAAGCGGAACAATGAAAAAGAGGCTTGGCACATTTCCGTCGCTCACCGGTCGCAAACGGGGCAATAGTACTGGACTTTATTCAAAGCTGTCGGAAAAATTCGCTTTGGCGCCTATTCCCGACCCGGGCAATACAGGATTCGTTTCAAAAAAATAAATGTGGCCGGACGACCTCAATTCCGCACTTCCCGAAGGCTTGCCTTTTCCTCAGGATGACCCTGCACCTGCAAGCCACTTGTCCGACATGCTCGTCACCTGGTCCACAAGGGGAATGGGATGCGAGTTTCAGGTTTTGACGACTATCGACGGTCAACAGGCTGTCGCCCCGGTCCTGCAGGCCGGATTCTCGCTGATCGAACAGCTTGAGAAACAGATGACGACCTATGACCCGGCAAGTGAACTCGAATCGATTAACAGCAGCGCGGCGTCGAATCCCGTTCCAGTCTCGGAGAACTTGTTTCAGCTGCTGCTGGAGGCCACGTCCCTGTCTGAATCGACACGCGGGGCGTTTGATATCACGGCGGCACCGTTAAGCCGGCTTTGGAACTTTCACCGGCGTGACGGGAGGTTGCCGGCTGCCGATGACATCGAAGCAACCTTGCAAAATATCGGGTGGGAGAAACTGCTGCTCGATGTCGATTCCCGCACGGCACGTTTCCACGCCGCCGGGATGAGACTTGATCTGGGCGGAATCGGCAAAGGGCACGCAATCGACGAATTGAATCGGCTGTTGTCATCGGCCGGAGCGACGGATTACCTGATTCACGGCGGGCAGAGCAGCATTTATGCACGAGGGAGCAGGCTGCGATCCGATGAGGAAACGGGCTGGCAGGTCGGCATTTCACATCCACTGATTCCTGATCGTCGACTGGCCCTGATTTCCCTGAGCGAAGAAGCAATTGGCACGTCCGGAAGCGGTCGCCAGTCGTTTATTCACAACGGACGTCGTTACGGTCACATTCTCGACCCGCGAACAGGCTGGCCGGCCAATCATCGATTGTCCGTGACGGTGATCGCACCGCGGGCTGCCTACGCGGATGCTGTTGCCACGGCCCTGTTTGTCATGGATGATAACGAACTCCTGGATTTTGCCAGCCGTCATCCGCAGTTAGGCATCATTGCGCTGGAGAGTGGTGCCAACGCCGGAAGAGTCATTGCAAGAGTTTTCAACAGTGGCAATCGTGTGCTGAAATGGCTTGACCCGGCGACAGATGTTGTGGTCGAGCCGGACGGAGAGCTATCCTGAGAGTTTTT
>WPCK01324465.1_pt1 | contig 55895 bp, 53 predicted proteins | sample 5399851 | NCBI WGS metagenome assembly WPCK01 (sample SAMN12869471, study PRJNA574797) | sludge metagenome | isolation source: wastewater treatment of pH11 | place: China:Beijing | collected 2019-05-20
TGGTCGACGACGGAGTTGCGACCGGCGCGACCATGCGCGCCGCGCTCGAGGCGGTGCGCGCCGCTGGTGCTGCGAAGATCGTGCTGGCGCTACCGGTTGCCCCCGACGACACGCTGGCCGAACTGTCGACGCTCGCCGACGAGACCGTCTGTCTGGCCACGCCAAGGCCCTTCTACGCCGTCGGCTCGCACTATGACGCGTTTCCCCAGCTCGCCGACGCCGAGGTCACCGAGATTCTTGCGCGCTTCCCTGTCATGCCGGAAAAACAGTGACCGGGAAGGCCGAACGCTCTTTGCCGGGGACACGAAACGCACTATGACGCGGCTCAGAGCAAGAGAAATCACACCGTCCGCGGAGCACCCACCATGAGCGACAAGGCGAAACTCGTCACCGTCTTCGGCGGATCGGGCTTTCTCGGGCGCCATGTCGTGCGTGCGCTGGCCAAGCGCGGTCATCGCGTGCGCGTTGCCTGCCGGCGTCCGGACCTTGCCTTCCACCTGCAACCGCTCGGCGGCGTCGGCCAGATCATGGCGGTTCAGGCGAATATCCGGAACCGTCCCTCGGTCGACCGCGCCATCGAAGGCGCCGACCATGTGATCAACCTTGTCGGCATCCTGTTCGAATCAGGAAAGCAGCGCTTTGGCGCCCTGCAGGATTTCGGTGCACGCGCCGTCGCCGAAGCGGCCCGCGCGGCGAAACTGCCGCTGACCCATGTCTCGGCCATCGGCGCCGATGCAGATTCGCCGTCGGCCTATGCGCGTTCCAAGGCGGCCGGCGAGAAGGCGGTCCGGGAAACTGTGAAGGACGCGGTGATTTTCCGTCCGTCGGTGGTGTTCGGCCCTGAGGACCAGTTCTTCAATCGCTTCGCGCTGCTGGCGCAGCTTTCCCGGGTCCTGCCGCTCATCGGCGGCGGCGAGACTCGGCTCCAGCCCGCCTATGTCGGCGACGTCGCCGAAGCGATCGCCCTGTCGGTCGACGGCCAAGTCGCCGGCGGCAAGACCTACGAACTTGGCGGGCCCGAAGTGATGACGTTGCGCCAGTGTTTCGAGGAGGTGCTGCGCGTCACCGATCGCAAGCGCCTGCTGGTCCCGGTGCCGTTCTGGGCGGCCCGGATTCAGGGGGCCGTCCTCGGCCTGCTGCCGAACCCGCTGCTGACCACCGACCAGGTCCGGCTGCTCGAAGCCGACAATGTCGTCTCGGCCGAGGCGATGCATGAGGGCCGCACGCTCGCCGGGCTCGGCATCGAGGCGACCGCCGTCGAAGCGATCCTGCCGTCCTATCTGTGGCGGTTCCGCGTCGCCGGCCAGTTCACCCGGCCGTCCGCGGCCTGAGCCTTGGACGCCTTAGCGGCGCTGCTCCCGGACGGCGTTTCCTTCGTCGTCGCGATACTGCTCGTCGCGGCGAGTTTCTTTACCTCCGCGCTGACGGCATCCTTCGGTGTCGGCGGCGGCGTCGCGATGCTGGCGCTGCTCGGCCTGTTCGTGCCGGTCGCGGCGCTGATTCCGGTTCACGGGCTTGTCCAGCTCGGGTCGAACACCGGGCGCGCGTGGGTGCAGCGGGCCAATGTGCGCCGCGATATCGCCCTCCCATTCATCGTCGGCAGCCTGATCGGCGCGGCGGCAGGCGCGGCCCTTGTGGTGCAGATACCCGATGCGCCGCTCAAGCTGACGCTGGGGGCCTTCGTCATCGCGGTCACATGGTGGAAACTGCCGGGTTTCGACAGGCTGAGCGGCGCGGGCCTCGTCGCCGGCGCAAGCGTCGTGGCCTTTCTCACCATGTTCCTCGGGGCCACTGGGCCGTTGCTTTCCGCCTTCTTCGCGCAATTGATGCCGAATGACCGCAAGGCGCTGATCGCCACGCACGCCGCCGGCATGACGGTGCAGCACGGGCTAAAGGTGCTGGCCTTCGCGGTTGCCGGCTTTTCCTTCGGCTCCTGGGCGCCGATGGTCGTCGCCATGATCGTTTCGGGCTATCTCGGCACGGTCTATGGATCGAAACTGCTGGAGAACCTGCCGGAAAAGCAGTTCCGTTTCTGGTTCAAGGTCGGGCTGACGGCGCTCGCGCTCGATCTGGTCCGACGGGGGTTGACGGGGCTGACCGCAGGCTGAACTCAGCCGAGCACCGTAAGCCCAACGAGCGCCGCCGCTCCGATGACAATACGCCACCAGGCGAAGAACGCGTAGCCGCGGCGCGAAACGAAATCGAGCAGCGTGCGGACGACAAAGATGCCGGAAATGAAGGCAAAGACGAAGCCGATGGCGATGAGGCCGATGTCGTCGAAGTTCAGGTCGTGCCGGCTCTTGTAGAAATCGAGCACAAACGCGCCGGCCATGGTCGGCATGGCGAGGAAGAACGAAAATTCCGCCGCCGAGCGCTTGTCTGTCCCGAGCAGGAGCGCGCCGACGATCGTCGATCCGGAACGCGAGACGCCCGGTATCATCGAGATGCACTGGATCAGACCGATGTAGAAGGCGAGGCGGATCGGGTAGTCGTAGACCGAAACATATTTCGGCTGCAGCGGCAGCTTGTCCACCCACAGGAGGATGAAGCCGCCGACGATCAGCGCGATGCAGATGACATAGAGCGAATGGAAGAGCACATCCTTGATGAAGCCATGCGCCAGCGCCCCGACCACTGCCGAGGGCAGGAAGGCGACGAGAACGGCGAACACGAAACGGCGCGCCTCGGCGCTGGTCGGCAGTGCGGCGGCAATCTGCCAAAGCCGGCCGGCATAGACGAGCAACAGCGAAAGGATGGCGCCGAGCTGGATGACCACTTCGAAGGTCTTGCCGGACGACTCAAAGCCGATGAAATGGGCTGCCAGCAGCAGGTGAGCGGTCGACGAGACGGGTATGTATTCCGTCAGGCCCTCGATAACGCCGAGGACAGCTGCCTCGAATGCGCTCAACAGGTCCATGGCGCGTCCCTTTCTTGTCTTGTCCGGTCACGCCGCCTATAGGAACGCCAAGGCGCGCCACGCCGCGGGAATCACGTGAGCGATGCATAGCCGTCCGCGCTGACATTTGCGAGAGGTCCCTCGGCTCGAACATGCTGACCCTGTTCCACCACTCCATGCTGGCGCCGTCACGCTTCGTGCGGCTCATTTTCGGCGAATATGGCGAGGAGCTGTCGCTGATCGAGGAGTTGCCGTGGGCACGACGCAAGGAGTTTCTCGCGCTCAATCCGGCGGGCACCCTGCCGGTATTGCTCGCCGAGAACGACGCGCCGCTCGTCGGCGCAGGAGTCATCGCCGAATATGTCGATGAAACGCGCGGAGCGCTGAAGCGCGAGCGCAGACTCTTCGCCGAAGACGTGTTCCAGCGGGCCGAGATTCGCCGGCTTACCGACTGGTTTCTCGACAAGATGGACAATGAGGTCACCCGCCATCTGGTGCGCGAACGGGTTTTCAAACCATTCCTGCCCGGCCAGGCCGGCGGCGGTCCGCCCAACCCGCAAGCGATCCGGGCGGCGCGCGCCAATGTGCGCCAGCACCTTAAGTATCTCAATTTCCTTGCCTCGACCCGCGACTGGATCGCCGGCGCGCGGCTGAGTCATGCCGACCTTGCCGCCGCCGCCTCGCTTTCGCTGCTCGACTATCTCGGCGAGCTCGATTTCACCGATCTGCAAGCCGCGCGCGACTGGTACGGCCGGGTCAAATCGCGGCCGTCCTTCCGTCCGCTGCTGACCGATCGCGCCCGCGGACTGGCGCCATCGGCGCGCTATGCCGACCTCGACTTCTAGGAGCGCCGGGCATCCGGGCGAACAGGCGCCGGTGCGCCTGCGCGCGTTGATCGAGAAGGAAGCGCAGGCCGCCGGTTTCGACGTGGTCGGGGTCGCGACACCCGAAGCCATTGCCGACGCTCCCGAACGGCTTGCGGCCTTTCTCAAGGCCGGCTTTCATGGCTCGATGAGCTGGATGGCAGAGCGCGCGGACTGGCGCGGAAATCCGGGAACCATGTGGCCAGAGGTGCGTTCCATTGTCATGCTCGCCATGAACTACGGACCGGCCGGCGATCCGCTGGCGTGCCTCGCTGAAGCAGACCGCGCGAACATCTCGGTCTATGCGCGCAATCGCGACTACCACGACATCGTCAAGGGCCGGTTGAAAACCATAGCCGGCAAACTCGCTGCCAGAAGCGGCGCTCCCGTCAAGGTGTTCGTCGATACCGCGCCGGTGATGGAAAAGCCCCTCGCAGCGGCGGCTGGCCTCGGCTGGCAGGGAAAGCACACCAATCTGGTCAGCCGTGATTTCGGTTCCTGGCTGTTCCTCGGCGCGATCTTCTCCGCTGCCGAGGTCGAAGCCGACAAGCCCGAGACCGATCACTGCGGCCAATGTCGCGCCTGCCTCGATTCCTGTCCGACACAGGCGTTTCCGGCACCCTACCGGCTCGATGCGCGGCGCTGCATCTCCTATCTCACCATCGAACACGCCGGGCCCATCCCCATCGAGTTCCGCGCGGCGATGGGCAATCGTGTCTATGGCTGCGACGATTGCCTGGCAGCCTGTCCGTGGAACAAATTCGCGCGAGCCGCCAGCGAGGCTAAACTGAAAGCACGGGCCGACCTTGAGGGTCCAGCAATCGCCGACTTGCTCCGCCTCGACGATGCCGGCTTCCGTGCCCTGTTCACCGGCTCGCCGGTCAAGCGCATCGGCCGTGATCGCTTTGTGCGCAATGTCCTGATCGCGGCCGGCAATTCCGGTAACGAAACGTTTGTTTCGCCATGCCGGGCGCTGCTGGACGATCCGTCGCCGCTGGTGCGCGGCGCAGCCGTCTGGGCTCTGTCGCGACTGCTCGGGCCGGCTGAGTTCAGGGCGCTCGCGTCGGCTCGGGCCGGTGCGGAGAGCGATCCCGGGGTTGCAGGCGAATGGCTTAACAGGGAAAAGACCGCATGAGCGAAACCCTCCTGATCCTCGGTGCCGGCTTTTCCGGACTTGCGATCGCGCGCGCGGCCCATCGAGCCGGATGGCGCGTGTTCGGGACGACTCGTTCAACCGAGCGATTCGGCGAACTGAAGGCCGCCGGCGCCGAGCCGCTTGTGTTCGGTGGCGAGGAATGGAGTGTCAGCCTCGCCGAGGCGTTGTCGCAAGCCACGTGCCTTGTCGCCTCCATCGCTCCGGGGCGCTCCGGTGACCCGGCGATCAATACCGGGCGGGCCGCACTCGTCGCTGCTCCCCGCCTCCAATGGATCGGGTACCTTTCCACCGTTGGCGTCTATGGCAACCGCAGCGGCGGCTGGGTCGACGAGACGTCCGAGCCGAGGCCCGCCTCCAAGCGCTCGATCGACCGCCTCGCCGCCGAAATCGCCTGGACCGCGCTCGCGGTGACGCGTGAGACGCCGATTGCGACGCTCAGGCTGTCGGGCATCTTCGGGCCGGGTAGAAACGCGCTCGCCAATCTCGCCGAAGGAACGGCCAAGCGCGTGGTCAAGCAAGGTCAGGTGTTCAACCGCGTCCACGTCGACGACATTGCCGAAGCAACGCTGTTCCTGGCGAAAAAGCGGGCAGGCGGCATCTACAACGTGACCGATAGCGAGCCAGCCCCGCCGCAGGATGTCGTCGCGTTCGCCGCCGGCCTCATGGGGACTGAGGCCCCTCCCGAAACACCTTTCAGCGACGCCGGACTGTCGGAGATGGGGCGCTCGTTCTATGCCGAGAACAAGCGCGTCTCGAACCGTAAGCTGACTTCCCTGGGCTACCGCTTCCGCTATCCGGACTACCGCGCCGCGCTTTCGGCGATGTGGGTGAACGGGAGTTGGAGGGGCTGATGGTCCGCCCTGCCGACAGCGCTTGGACCATCTTTTTGCCAGAGTCCTCGCATTGGTTAACGCTTTCCTAACCGGGCGGCATGAGGATCGGGCGATTCGAAAACGCGGGAAGACGGATATGACGCGCGCATGGTTTAGGGGCGTCCTGATCGGGTTGGCAGCCTTGCTCGCAGCCGAAGGCGTGAGCGCCGAGCAACTGGCCAAGACCGCGTTCGGCGCGATGAAACTGCCCGCGGCGACAAAACCAGAAGTCTTTGGCTTCTATTCGAAGGGCTGCTTCCAGGGTGGCGTGGCGATCGCAACCGACGGGCCGCACTGGCAGGCGATGCGTCTTTCGCGCAATCGGCGCTGGGGCCACCCGCGGCTGATCTCCGTGCTGGAACGGCTGTCTCGCGACGGTGCCGCGGTCGGCTGGAACGGCCTGCTTATCGGCGACATCTCGCAGCCGCGCGGTGGACCGATGCTGACCGGCCACGCCTCCCACCAGCTCGGGCTCGATGCCGACATCTGGTTCACGCCGATGCCGGACAAGCGCATCTCGCGCGACGAGCGCGAGAAGGTCAGCGCCGTATCTATGCTCAAGGGCGACGGCCTCTATGTCGACGACCGCCTGTGGACGCCCGCGCATGAGGCGATCCTGCGCACCGCCGCTTCCTACAGGGAGGTGGAGCGTATTCTGGTGCACCCCGGAATCAAGAAGAAGCTGTGCGACACGGTCACGGGCGATCGCTCGTGGCTGCGCAAGGTCCGCCCGTTCTGGGGCCACAACTACCATTTCCACCTGCGCGTCTCCTGCCCGTCGGATTCGCCCGGCTGCAAGGGCCAGGAAGCCCCTCCCAAGGGCGAGGGCTGCGATGCCTCGCTTGCCTGGTGGTTCACCGATGAACCGTGGCGCAAATCGGAAGGCCCCGAAAAGCCGAAGGCGCGGGACGTGATGAAGCTTTCCGCCCTTCCCGCCGCCTGCATGAAGGTTCTTGCCGAGCCGAGCCCGGCTTCGGAAGCGGCGGTGACCGTCGGCGGCAAGGGAGATGTCGCGACCGCATCGGCGACTACGGCCAAGCCGGTCGAGGCCAACGCGTTCGCCCCGGTTCCCAAGGTTCCCCTTCCCGAACCGCGGCCACAGCCGTAAGCTGCCTTTTCAGCCGTCCGCGCCTCGTTTATAGGCCTAGACACCTGACATCCGTCGGAGCCCGCACGGAACCCCTTTCGCGATGACCGAAGCCGACGCGCCGCTGCCCTTCCCCGTTCTGCTCGGCGACATCGGCGGCACGAATGCGCGGTTTTCCGTCCTCGCGGACGCGGACAGCGAGCCGCATGTCCTTCCGATCGTGCGCACAGCCGATTTTGCCAGCTTCGACGATGCGGTCCAGGCCGTTCTTGCCGGTTATTCGCCCGCCCCGCTTTCGGCCGTCCTTGCGGTGGCCGGGCCGGTCGACGGCGACGCCATCGAACTGACCAACTGCCCCTGGATCGTGCGGCCGCGCGCCATGCTGTCCCGTTTCGGCCTGACCGACATCGTCATCATCAATGATTTTGAAGCGCAGGCCCTTGCCGTGACGGCTCTCGAGCCGGAGCATCTCGTCGCAATCGGCGGCGGAGAGGCCGAGGACGGCGACAGCCGCATCGTCGTCGGGCCCGGTACCGGCCTTGGCGTGGCCGGACTTGTCCGCGCACGCGGAATTTGGGTCCCGGTGCCAGGCGAAGGCGGCCATGTCGACATCGGGCCCCGAAATGCGCGCGAAGCCGATATTTTCGCTCGGATCGATCCCCTGGAAGGGCGCATTTCGGGCGAGCACATCCTGTGCGGACGCGGAATCGTCAATCTCTATCGCGGCGTGGCGCGCGCCAGCGGCGAGGTTCCCGTCCATGACGATCCTGCCTCCGTGACAGCAGCCGCGCTCGCCGGCAGCGATTCCGTGGCGGCGGAAACGCTGGCGTTGTGGGCACGCCTTCTCGGCCGCCTGGCCGGCGACATGGCGCTCGTCTTCATGAGCCGCGGCGGGGTGTTCCTCACCGGCGGAATCCCGCAAAAGGTCCTGCCGGCGTTGCAGACCGGCGATTTCCGCGCCGCCTTCGAGGACAAGGCACCGCATGGCGAATTGATGCGGGCGATGCCGATCAGCGTCGTTACCCACCCATTGGCGGCCCTTGTCGGGCTGGCCACGTTCGCCCGCCGCCCGTCGGGCTATGCAGTGCGCATGCAGGGCCGACGCTGGCGAACTGACCCCTGAATTTGTTGGTCCGTCCGTGCGGGTGCTTCTCATCGCGCCATGCGCGCTGTATGTGACGCGGCACGGAATGGATCGGCGCCGATGGAACGGGAACGGGCATGAGCACCGAATCGATGGGATTGGCGGTTGTCGGCGCGGCCGGCCGCATGGGCCGCGCGCTGATCCGCGCGATCGCGGAAACGGACGGCGTGCACCTTGCCGGCGCAGTCGAACGCCCGGGTGCGACAGCGATCGGCCAGGACGCCGGCGCGCTGGTCGGCCTGACGGCTTGCGGCGTCGCGGTTGAAGACGACCCCGTCCCGGTGTTCGCGCGTGTCGATGGCGTTCTCGATTTCACGACGCCGGCGGCCACGGCGGCCTTCAGCGGACTTGCCGCGCAAGCCCATATCGTCCACGTCATCGGCACGACCGGTTGCGGCGCCGAGGTCGACGCGGCGGTTGCCGCGGCGGCCCGCCACGCGGCGATCGTGAAGTCCGGCAACATGAGCCTCGGCGTCAACCTCCTTGCCGCACTGGTGCGCCAGGCAGCCCGGGCGCTCGGCGCCGACTACGACATCGAAATCGTCGAGATGCACCATCGAGCCAAGGTGGATGCACCGTCGGGCACGGCCTTGATGCTCGGTCGCGCCGCGGCCGACGGACGAAAGATCGATCTCGAGACATCCAGCGTTCGCTCGCGCGACGGGTTCACGGGGCCGCGCCCCGACGGCGCCATCGGTTTTGCGACGCTCAGGGGCGGCTCGGTGATCGGCGACCATTCGGTGATCTTCGCAGGACCTGGCGAGCGGGTAACGCTGACCCATCAGGCGGACGACCGGATGCTGTTTGCCCGCGGGGCGGTGAAAGCGGCGCTGTGGGCACGCAACCGCAAGCCGGGCCTTTATACGATGGCGGACGTGCTCGGCCTTTCCGCCACCTGACCCTTTCCACATCAAGGAGATCCAACGATGTCCGGTACCCTCGTGCTCGTCCGTCATGGCCAGAGCGAATGGAACCTGAAGAACCTGTTCACCGGCTGGCGCGATGTCGATCTGACCGAACAGGGCGTCAGCGAAGCCATCGCCGCCGGCAAGGCGCTCAAAGAGCGCGGCCTGCGCTTTGACATCGCCTTCACATCCGCGCTGAAGCGGGCGCAACGCACGCTGGCGCTGATGCTCGCGGAACTCGGGCAGGAGCCGCTTGAGACTTTCCGCAACCTCGCGCTCAACGAGCGCGACTACGGCGATCTGTCCGGGCTCAACAAGGACGACGCGCGCAAGAAGTGGGGCGAGGAGCAGGTGCACAAATGGCGTCGCTCCTACGACATCGCGCCTCCGGGCGGAGAAAGCCTCAAGGACACAGGCGCGCGGGTTTGGCCCTACTACCTGCATGTCATCCAGCCACATGTGCTGCGTGGCGAGACCGTTCTTGTCGCCGCGCACGGAAACTCGCTGCGCGCGCTCATCATGGCGCTCGATGGCATGACGCCCGAAGAGATCGTCAAGACGGAACTCGCCACCGGCGTGCCGGTGATTTACCGGCTCAATGCCGATTCCTCGGTGAAGTCGAAGGAAATCCTCTCCCGCTGAAGACCAGTGCGTTGACAGCGGACAACGGCGCCCTTATGTGCAGCGCGTCGCCTGCCCAGGTGGCGGAATTGGTAGACGCACTAGTTTCAGGTACTAGCGCTGAGAGGCGTGGAGGTTCGAGTCCTCTCCTGGGCACCAGCCGATCCAAACTACCAATTGGGTCAAATAGTTAAGCCCTTCCAATATGTTGCGCTCGCCATTGTGTGATACAAAGGTGTGCAACAATGCTTTTTCGATTGGTTCAGCCAGTGAAGCGTAAGGGTTCGTCCAAACACCAATTCGTAAAGCGAATCCCAGCCGACATAATGGAGCGCGTGCGAGGGATGAAACTTCACGTCCCGCTGGGCGATGAAACGGTCGTGCATAGGATTTCGCCTACGGCCAATTCCATACGCCTTTCGCTGCGCACCTCCGACCCCGGAGAAGTGAAATCGCGCCAAGCCCACGTCGCCGGTTACCTGGAATCCGTCTGGAAAGCTCTGAGGTCCAGCGAAAAGACAATGCTCACCAATCTCCAAGCGGTCGCCCTGAGCAAAGAGCTCTATACCGCCTGGGCGGACGAAGGCCGTCAGGGGATATCTGCCGTCGAACTCGGGGCGGACGGCGAGTTTCACCTCGTCAAAGACATTCACGTCGAAGAGCCGGAAGAATGGCAGGCGGCCATAGAGACGATTGACAGGGAGTGTCAGTCTGAAGAGACCGAACGCGTTGAAGCCATGCTCGGTCCGCTTGTCGACCGATTGTTGCTGTCAAAGGGAATATCGGCGGTAACCTCTGGGAGCCGCCAATTGCTTCTCAGGGCGTTTTGTTCGGCATTGCGCGACGCTTTCGAGGTTCGTAAGCGGATGGCGCAAAGCGACTATTCGACGGACCCCAAGGCCCAGCGGTTCCCCGATTGGGTTGCGCCTGAGGAGGGCAGTCGCCAGCGACCGCTTGTTTCGATCAAAGGCCTTGTCGACGAGTGGTGGCAAGAAGCCCAGGCTGCGGGCCGGGCAATCAGCACCTACGAAAGCTATCGGCGAACCTTTAGGCAATTCGCCAAGTTCCTGGGTCACGACGATGCCTCGCGGGTTCGGCCCGAAGATGTCATCGCGTTCAAGGACAGGCGGCTCCGGGACGGTGTGAATGCCAAGACGGTCGGCGATAGCGACATCGCGGCGCTACGTTCCGTTTTCCAATGGGCGGTCGACAACCGACGGCTCAGCGTGAACCCTGCCGACAAGGTTCGGGTGAAACGCCCACGGCCGGTACAGACGCGGCAAAAAGGGTTCACAGCCGAAGAAGCCAGCGCCATTCTCGCGAGCAGCGCCCGCTACGAAAACCCGCGAGAACATCGCAAGACTGCCGCTGCAAAAAGGTGGATTCCTTGGCTATGCGCCTATACGGGGGCGCGGGTCGGCGAATTGGTGCAGCTTCGCAAGGCCGATGTACGTAGTGAAAATGGAACTTGGATTGTCACCATTACGCCGGAAGCGGGAACAGTGAAGGACAAGAAGGTTCGCGAAGTCGTCCTTCATGACCACCTTGTCGAACAGGGTTTCCCCGAGTTCGTCGCCGGTTCGGCTTCAGGATACCTATTCCTGAACGTGGCCGAGAGCGCGGAGATGCGCGGCGTCTGGCGCAGCATCAAGAACAGGCTCCGGGATTTTGCCCGCGAAACGGTCACGGACGAACGGGTAGCACCCAATCACGCATGGCGGCATTTGTTTAAAACGCTGGGACGGGAAGCGGGGATCGCGGACAGTGTGCTTGACGCGATATGCGGCCACGCGCCGAAATCGGTAGGCGGAGCTTATGGCGGCGTCACGCTTAAGGCCCAGGCGGAGGCGATGGCGAAATTTCCGCGTTTCAGCGACCGCCAGTAGTGGTGCGAACCTAGAGTGCGCCCGGTAGATCGCAGTGAGGCTGTTTCTCTTGTCGGGGCAACCGCTCGAAGCCTCCTCCATTGCGCTGCTCCCCACGGTCGAGACGTAGGGCACCCGCCGCGCTGGATATCGTGTTTGACAGTAATGCCGCCCCTTCACAGGCATAACAACACGTTCACTCGAAGCACTGCCTGACGCGGCCCTTCCCAGTATGCTCGGCATGGCGCACATGCATGATGCTCGGCTTGAAGCTAAAGCTTCAGGAACCGGCCGCGTCGGGTTAGGCCCTATGCGGCGGCACGGAGCTTGGCCTGGGGGCGGGCAAGAAGGGAGAGATTGCCTTGTAGAGCTGCCGACCCCCTAGGCGAACACCCAGGGGCTGGCATAGAGGACCATGCGCATACACCGGGGGCTAGCGAAGGGGGGAGGCAACGGGGGCCAGCACCGGGAGAGGGGGCGCAAACACCGCCGACCACCCACGCCACACACACAGGGCACACACGCCCAAGGGCATTAGCGGAGAGATAACTGGTCGTTCCCTTTAGTTTTCAATATATTGGTCTATGGTAACCACCGCGCGGAACCCTTCAAGCGTTAGCTCTTCGATTGCGTCCGTGAGGAGCTCCTTGGCGCGTTCGGCGCAAGAGAGAGCCACCAAGACTGAATCGTGAAGCGGCAGCGCGGTGATCCGCTCTTTGCGAAGCGCCAATAGCGCCCGCAGCAAGACCTGGCTTTCGACGAACATGAGCTTGAAGCCCACCCCGGTGCCGAACAGATGCGAGATCGCTTCGTGCCTGCGCTCCATGGCCGTAATGGCGTCGTGAAGCTTCATGCCTTCGGGAAAGAGCTGCGCGGTTTCTCTTGGCCAGTGCTTGATGGGCTGCCGCGCGAAGAGCAGCGCATTGAGAAGCTTCTTGACGCCGGGCCTTGCGGTGCCGTCGCCGAAGATATCATAGAGATCGCCAGCAGGGGCGGGTTGTCGCGCCAGCATGTAGGCGAGGCGCGGGAACAATTGGCCGTAGTCGACATTGGCAATCTGTTCGCCGCTGGGGCTTGCCTGCGTTCCTATGCGCAGCCGCTTGAAGCGCTCGATACGCGGCATCGATTCCCAGAAGCCATCGAAGAGCCGCCCGCCCTCATTCCAAACGCCATTGTTGAAGATACGCCTCAGGTATCGGCGGGAAGGGTCTATCGGCTGGCCGTCTTCGCCCAGGCCAAGGCCGCTTTCGGTCCCCGGCAACAGGAAGACCGGCGCGGTGGCCAGCGTGCGGTTTAGCGCCTCCACCTCTCTGCGCAGCCGCTTGGTCGTTTCGGTCTCCCGGTATTCGATTTCCTGCGCTTCGCCGCCGGCTGGCTTAGGGCCTTTCAGAACGAGAACCTCACGCGGCGCTTCGCGGCCTATCGCTTCCCACGACATCGCCGTCGCTGGGATGAACTCGAATAATCCGCCCGTGGCCTCAATGACCGTCCGCGTTCCCTGCGAGCCCGGAAACTTCCCGCCCCTTGCGACGGTGCGAATTACGGCGACCGCCGGATGTTCCATGATGGCCAGGGCATCGAGGAAATGGCTGCCGTAGATTCGCGGCGCGTACCGGTTGGCCGACCACATCGTATCACTGCCCCTAGGCACGGCCAGAGGACGACGCTCCTTGGCGAGCCTGAGGAACACGAAGTTGCAGACAAGCGCTTCGACGGCGAGCCGGAACGGCGCTACGTTTTCGCGCTTCCGCTTCCGCTGCCTGAGCCCCACCTCAAGCTCACGCCTTTCGAGCTCGACAGCGAGCGTTCCTGTAGCCGATTTGAGGGCGGGCGCTTCTGCCCTGCGGTCGGGATCGAATAGAACGCCCTTGCGTGCCCCGTAGCCCGAACGCGGTGGCCCCCATTGGTCAGCCGGGAGACCGTTCGTGGGTTGAGCTCTTTCGAACATGTGCGTCCCCGAATGCCTTACCCGATCACTCGGTTGTTCGCCGGAATTTCTTTAGAGGCGGTCGGAGCCTGACGCCGGTGCGAGGGGTGCTCACCACTCCGCTCTGTCTTGAGGGCGATAATCTCAGACTGCGCCAATCTGGAAACCGACTCGCACGTTTTTTCAAGCGTCGCCCCGATGCGCCGCAATACTAGCCCGGAGGAACGCGGATAGGCGTGTAACTCGAAGCGGACATTGTGGCCATCACCGGATGGGATTTCCCAGCGCTTGTGCGTTCCGCTCGCCAGCCGATGAATGGCCTTGGCGGCTTGCACGTTGCGGAATTCGCGGGATCGGTCGCTTTGCCAATCGTCCTCAATCAGCGCCGCGACGGCGAGATAGGTCTCAAGAAGCCTTACCCCCGGTATTCCCGCCTCTCGCAGCCGTGCATAGGCGATCCGCGCTCGGGTGGCGACGGGCCGCCCTCTGAGGCGATGGGCCTCCACGGCCGCCCCTGAGCCTGCCAAGAGGTGTTCGAAATCCGCCGTCGCGCCGTACACCGCTTGAGCCTCTTGGTGCGCCTCAAGCCACAGCACAGCCGCCTCTCGATACGGGCGCAAATCGCTGGCGCGATAGGTTCGATGCCAGAAGGAGCCGTGCCGAGACTTAAGCTGGACGTGATAGCGGCAATGGAACTGCGCCTTGCCTTTGCCTGAAGCTACGGCCGTGGGGCGACCACATCCGGGGATGGCGCAAATCGTTTCTGTCATGTCGCGAAGACGTAGGCCTCAATTACCGAAATGAGGGCGTTGGGCGACGCTTGGTTTCTCGCATCGCTGGTCGTGAGTCATGCGCTGCCAAGGTCAATCGATCGATAGTTCCGCTGTCCACCGAACGTTTTGACTTCGGAATATGGGTGACGGTTAACGCCAACTGGCGGTCTTGAGTGATTTGGAGGATTAATCGGAGAATATCGCTGTTTGCGACTGGCCCACTCTTCCCCCGCCAACCCGCGCTAGCCCATTCCCGCAAACTTTCTACCGCTTCTTTGACGTAGGTTTCATGGGTACGAATTTCAACTTTTGAACCAGCGACCAGAGCTTCGCAACAACCGAGGACCCCCTGTAGTACCGCCCTCTTTTCGTTGCTCCTTCCCGCGCTAGGATAGACATTCTCAACCGCCGCAACTTGTCGGTCCACCTGCTCTAACCGAAAAGCGACAGCAGAAACGCCTCCTCCACTTGGCCCAATCCACGCGAGAAAGTTGCCTGCGAATTCGAATTCAGGTCCTCGTTCAGGATACCGTCTAACGCCGTCATCCATTTTGAATCCTTTCTTTGGTGCCAGTGAGCGACAAGCTGGCTCGTCGCCGACGGGGAAAAACCGCGAAGGAAATGATATGTGTACGAGACCCTCTTCGTTCAATAGTCGTTTGTTTGAAAGCAAAATTTTTCCTGCCGCGCTTCAATATAATTTTTCTACATCACGCATATTTGGACTGTAGATGGGTGTCATAATAGACCACTTCATGGGTATATTAGGTGTCGAGGCTCTTCGTTAGTGCAGTGCATTCCCATGTGTACGACATAGCCCGCTTGTTTGGTGTGGCGTAAGTCGACGGTACTTACCCATAGAGTCATGGGGGGGGGTGCATTGGGGTGCTCGCAATCCCTTTTTGGTTTGTGTTCCCCTTAGCTCTATGTTGGCCCCGCGTGCGGTCCTCGTTATGACTACCACCGAGCACCACGCAGTGTTCCGGGGTGTGGAAACCCCGAGTCCAAACAACTGGCATCTCTCAAAGGGGGGTGTCAGGTCCTCGACCTTCCTGGGTCGGGGAGCCTGCGGCGTATGTCCAGGTTCTCCGGAACCAAAGGCGTCAGGGGCCGGGACTCCGCTCTCCGACTCTCGGATCAGGGTCAAGGGGGGCAGCTTGCGGGGGGCGTACCACAGGCGGCTTGCCTCAGAGGGGAGTGGTGAACGTGACCGTTGGGAACTGGTTTCAGGTTGGCGCCGTAGCGGCAGGCTTTGCTATTGCTTTTAGCATCTATGACGCTTCCAAGGTTGGCCGGTATCAATTTGGCCCACAGTATGCGCGCTTAGTCTGGCGCATTGATACGCGCACTGGCGACCTGTCAATTTGCTATCCAGTTGAATTGGAGAAATTGCCGCGATGTACTCGTTGGGGTGTCGACGCCCACCCGCAAAAATCAAGCGGGCCCGCCCAACAGTCCCGGAGAAAGATGAGTGAAGAGGAGTTAAGGCTTTTAGGAGATATCCTCCCCGACTCTCAATAGAAATCAGCCTACCTACGTCTCCGTCAAGATACGGAACACGCTCGCCCTGCTGATCCCTAGCCTGTCCCGTATGTCGTTCGCAGACAGGCCCTCCGCGCGGAGCCTGTGCACCTCGGCAGCCTTGCGCCGCGCAGTGGGCTGCCGGCCCTGATACTTGCCCTCAGCCTTAGCCTTGGCGATGCCCTCGCGTTGCCGCTCAAGCATGAGCTCCCTCTCGAACTCCGCGATGGAGGCGAGGAGGTTCACCATGAGCTTGCCCGTGGGAGTGTCCGTGTCGAGGTTCAAGGACAGGATGCGCAGGCCCGCGCTCTTGGCATTGAGTGTCGCCATGATCGACACTAGGTCGGGCACCGAGCGGGCCAGGCGGTCAAGCTTGGTGACAATGAGGGTGTCTCCCTCGCGTATCCAGTCCAGCGCCGCCTCAAGCTGAGGACGGCGGGCTGCGACCGAAGAAAGCTCCTCGCTGAATATCTTCGTGCACCCTTCCGCGCCGAGATCGCGGAGCTGAGCTTCAAGCCCCGCTTTCTGGTCCGCCGTAGAGGTTCGCGCGTAGCCTACGCGTGCTGCGGTCGACATGTTGGCCTCCTTTCCGAATTCATGTGAGACCACATTGTGCGACTCAAACCGGATTTGTCAAGAGACTACTCTTGTGAGACCCAATTTGGGTTCCCTCCACAGACTCACATGGGCAAGGTCTTGTGAGACCAAGCGACATAGAGCAACTAAATGCGGAAGCTCGTATTGTTGACGATGTTTCATCTAGCCCAAGCGGTGAATTGAGCATGCTACAGACAGTTGCACAGCGAATTTGCGAACTTCAGCGCTCATATTCGGCGCGGAACACTCCTGAGATGGAGGAACGTGGCCAACTCATTCGACATGCCATTCCCGAGTTCTTAGACGGGTACCGGCCTATGATCGCATCTGAACTTGGAATTTTCCCTGAGGATGTCTTAATCGAAGGCCGGGACGGTACCGGACAAAAGAGCAAGGTACCGTGGGTCCGCTATTCCTGGAAGAAACTCTCACCTGCCGCGCACGAAGGCTGGTACTGCGTTTTTCTCTTCCGCAAGGAAGGCGATGGCTTCTACTTGGCTCTCGTTCATGCTTCGACGATCTGGGAACTTGGCAATCCCCGACCGCGACCAATAGAGGAAGTTTCAGCACTCGTTGGCTGGGCTCGGATGCTGCTTCGGGTTGAGCTTGAAGCAGACAAGGGAATAGAGACGGTCATCAACCTGTCGAGTGAAAACGATCTAGCGGCTGCGTATGAAAGGTCGACGGCAATTGCGAGGTTTTACCATGCCGACGCAATTCCGACCGATGATGTTATCGCGACGGATGTCCAACGTTTTGGGCGCTGGCTGGGAACAATTTACGAACAAGTCCGGCTGGGTCGCGGACCGGACGCCAACATCCGTCAAGCCGAAGAAGTTCAGCAAACCATTAAGCGAGGTTTGGGAGCTAATGGTACATCAGGTCAGGGCTTTGGCCTTAGTGCCAATGAACGCAAAGCTGTTGAACATTGGTCAATGAAGCTCGCTCGGCAGCGGCTTGCGGAACTCGGTTTCAAGGGCGTGAAAGACACCAGTGCTACCGCGCCATATGACTTCGAGGGCACCTTCGAGGGCAAGAAGCATATCATTGAGGTCAAGGGAACGACCGGAACTGGAGATGTGATCATACTGACAAGTAATGAAGTCGCGGCGCAGACTGCGGCATATCCCTTTAATTGCCTTGTGATTGTTGAAGGCGTTGAACTTGAGCGGGCGGACCGATCAGAGCCACAAGCATCAGGAGGGCGCGTACGCGCTCTTAGGGGCTGGAGAATCGATGATGGCGAACTGCGTCCGCTGTCATTCCAACATAAGCCGCCGGTTATCGGTTGGGACTAAGTGGCGGACCTGGGCTCTTCGGACCGTGGCACGGGGGGAATTGCTCGAATCCGCCTCTTGGGAGGGCCTCTCAAATATATGACCCCTAAAATCCTATTGTCCAATTCGAACGACGTAGCTGGCGTCCCATGGTTAGCCTAGCGCTTTCCACCAAGGCTCGATTGGTTTTCTCTGGGTCCTACCCGCGTACCCATGTTGCCTAAGGGCGTTAGACCTGACGCGCTCGCTGCTGGCGTGTCCAATCATGCTCGCGATGCCCAGATGTCACTGCATCACCACGCGGTAGGACGACATGGCCGGATTGCTGTTGGACGACTGAGATTGCCCAGTGTGAGTCCGTGTCCGGGGCTTAAACTCTAGGCAAGTGCCGATGTGATACGGAACTGTGTAACAAAGCCTAGACGTCTGCCGATTTTTCATTTATAAAACAATGGTTTGTATGAGAAAGAGCGCAATCCTCTCCTGGGCACCAAACCCCCTTCCAAGGGGGTTTTTCTTTGTCCAAAATCATCCATTAACTGATTGATTTATATAGAATCCGCCGTACCGATGGTTCGATAGCAGCCATCGGTATCCGGCAATACCGATGGCCTATTTGTTGGCATCTGGCCGGACGATCATCGCGCCACTGATTGAGATGCCATCGGGCACTCCTAAACGATAGCAAGATCATGGCCTTGAGGCCGACTGCCCGTACCACGAAGCACGGAGATCGCAGTAGCCTGCTGCTCCTTGTTTCGCCGAAGGGCGGCACGCCGCGGCGAATGATTTGTCGCTTTGATGGAAAACAGAAGCAGCTTGTTTTTGGTGCCTGGCCGTACATAAAACCCACAGGCCGCGCAAGAAGCCACTGGCACCGTCGGTTCTGGAAATCTTGCGCGAAATCGAACGCCTGACCGGCATCCGTCGTCCTGTTCTTCCGTCGCATCAGAATGCCGAACGACCCTGAGCGAGAACACGATGAATGCCGCTCTTCGTCGCATGGGCTTGGGCCGCAACGACGCAACATCGCTTGGCTTCCGCGCAAGCACCTCACTCCTGCTCGACCAAAGCGGTTTCTGGTCCCCAGACGCGATTGAAGCCGAACTGGCGCATGTCGGGGCCGACGAAATGCGCCGGACCGACCATCGCGGCGCCTGTCGGGCGGAACGGATTCGGATGGCGGAATGGTGGGCAGAGCGGATTGAAGGAATTCCGGCCGGCAAACCGTCTGGCTCAAAACACAAAGGTCGCAGGTGACCTGCCGGAAATAGCTCGCCGACGAATACTGCCGAACTCGCCACGCAGTGATACGCTGTCCCGGTGCGTTCGGCACTTTCACAAACCGGAACGAAACCAGGGGCAATGTCTCGATTATGTCGCAAAAAGGAGCTTTGGCATGAACAGGTTCTTGTTGTTCGAACCGGAGCATCGACACCGCCCCGTTTGACGGACTTGATCGCCAGATGAGTTTGATTGCCGGCATCCGAACCCAGTGGGTCGGTACTCATGCCAATGCCGCCTGCCTGTTTGCCCTGCCTTTCCTCGCTGCGGCAGGCGGCTCTGCATCCAGCATTTTGTTTTTCGGCTGCTTTATCTGGAATGTCGCCGGCCTGAGCCTCGGCAAACTCAGGCTGCCGGGCGAGCGCATGGTCATTTGGGTCGCGGCAGTTCTTTTCGCCTATGCGGCGTTACGCGGTCTTTCGGTTTTTCTCAGCGCGCGACCGGACTTCAGGACCGACAACGCCATTAAGCCGCTGGCCTTCATCGCCTTTTTGCCTATCGTCAGCGCGCTCATCCATGCCCCGGTCGTAAAGGCCGTGACGCTGTTCCAGCGCGGCGCCGCCGCCGGCGCTATCCTTGGCGCTCTTCAAGCACTGATCCAGATCTACGGTTTTGCCATGGACAGGGCCGAGGGATTTGCCGGAAATCCCGGTCCGTTTTCGACCGTGATGATCTTGAGCGGCGGCATTGCGGCCACGCTCGCCGTCTCTTCCCGTCCCCGGGACCGTGTGCTTGGCGTTGCCGGTATGGCCGCCGGACTTGTTGCTGCTTTTCTTGCCGGATCGAAGGGGGTTCTGCCGGCGGTGGTGGCCGTGGGAATTTTGTCTGGCGCCTATCTTGTCCGGGAGGGCGCATTGACCCTGCGCCTGCGGACGATCCTTGCCGGGGCGTTTGCTGTCGCCTTGGCGGTCCTTGTGGCAATGCCTGTGTTGAATTGGCGGCTGACGCAGCTCGCCGATGATGTGGCCAACATGGAAAAAGGCCGCATGACCCGGTCGATAGGCTCACGGCTGGTGATGTGGGAGGAAGGTTTTGCTGCCTTCCTGGAAAAACCGTTGTTCGGGCATGGATACAATCTGCGGACAGAGGCCGTGCGGGTGGCCGTGGAAAGCCGCACCGGGAGTGCGCCCGGCAGCCATCTGCACAACGGGTTCATCACCGACCTTGTCGGCAACGGGCTGGCCGGATTGATCACCCATCTGGGCGCGCTGATTGCGCCTTTCCTGTTGTTGCGCGGCGCCCGCGACCGGCCGGCCGCGAGGCTCGTGCGGCAAATGAGCATTGTCGTGTGCGCGACTTATCTGATTACCGACATGTCCAACCTGACGTTCGGGCACGACATCCTCGATAGCTGGTACATTTTTTTTCTTTGCCTCCTCGCCGCTGTCAGGATCAACGGCGCGGCCCAGCCGGTCACCGCAGCACTATCTGACGGCTAAGCGCGCGCTGTTGGCGATTTGCAAACGGATGCATTACGATACCCGTCCGCTGGAAGAGCAGGAACGACATGAGGACGTTGGCAGCGATCATAGCAATCGAAACGCCGGCGGCCGCGGTAAAAAGGTTTCCCGACAATCCGAAGATCGCCGTCAATCCGATCGACAGAATGGATTGCAGCCATGCGCCCGCAGCGGCCGTTCTTTCATGGCCGGACATCAGCAGCATCATGCCATTCGGCCCGAATGCGCCGTTGGCAAAATGAGCGGCAACCAGCAAATGGAAGACGCCTGAGTCCGCGGAAAACCCCTCTCCCGCCAGACCCAATATGCGGGGCCCCAGGACAAGCAAGACCGCCGATGCGAGCAGACCGCCCGCGAAACTGGCAAACGCGGAGGCTGTCGCCAAATCATCGGTGGCGGAAGGCGTTCCGGCGCCACATTGGGCGGCGAACAGGGGCTGGCATACGGTGTTGACCGCAAACAACGGCAATGACGCGAGCGCGGCGACGCGCGCGGTCAAGGCATAAGCCCCGGCTTCACGCGCGCCGAGCATCAACCCGATGACGAGGATGTCAGCATTGGCGAAAAGCGTTCTGGGGAACTGGGCGAAAAAGAAGGGTGTTGCTTCGGCCAGCAGCCGGCGCGCTGGCAGCCCGGATGGGTCACCCTGGACACGACCCATGCGCACGAGACCGATCGAACCCGCGATCGAGGCGATCATCGCCCCCGCCACGTAGGCCACGACGACGGCCGAAAGCGCCCGCCCGGAAAACCCGCCACTCACCCCGATGAATATCAGCGTCAAAACGGGCGCAATGACCTGCTCCGGCGCCAGAGCCCTTGACGCCCGCATGAAAACGATCGCGGCACTCTGGCGAAACTGGGCGAAAACCAGGGGTACGAGCAAAGCGCAGCCGGCGAGCGCCGACGACAAGGGATGCCCGGCGACCGCGAATGATGCGAAGAGCAACACGGAGGCGGGGATAAGCAGCAATATTCCGGCTCTCGCATGGCCACGCAGCAGCATGGCTGTTTTTTCGGACTGGCGGTTTTGCGCGAGATCCCGGCCCAACAGTAGCGGCAGGCCGAAGGTGGCAAGACCTGATACGATTGTCGAAAGCGCCAGCACGGACGCCCACAATCCATAGCCGGACTGGCCCAGCGCCTTGGCGATCAAGATCGACAGCAGGAACTGCAGTGCAAGGCCGGCGGCGCGGACGCTCAATGTGCTGATCACGATTGACTTCCCGCGGCTCGGCGATTCTCCAGTTCAAGCTGGCCGGCAGCGACGATGAGAGCCAGTGTGAGCGTCACTTCCGGATTGGTGATGGTTGTTGCCACCTGTCCGGAAGCGAGCCATGCGCCGATCGCTCCGCTCAGATACGCGGGGCCGCTTCCGGCGACGAAAAGGCGAACGGCCATCACGCCGAGCCAAAGTTGCACGACTGCGAAAACGACGGCCGCCGCCGCTCCGGATTCCAAAAGAACGTTCAGTGTATTGGAATGCGCGTGATAGACGTCGAGTGACGCCAACGCCGCCGAACCGCCCCCTGGCGACACGCCCAGAACGATATGGTCCCGCGCAATTTCCAGCGTCCTTTGCCAGATCGCGAAGCGTCCGAGCGTCGGCTCGAAGTCAGCGAGCCTCGAGAACGCGAGCCAGCCGTGAATCCTGCCGCTTCCCGCGAGCACCAGCACAAGCACGAATGCGAGCATCCACCAATGCCGTCCTCTGACAAGAAGAAGAAATGCGGCGGACACGCTGCAAACGACCGCCGCTCTCGAAAATGTCAGAAGCGCGCAAAGGAACGCCAGCGCGGCCAGGATCCTGAAAGCTGTTGCCCGGCCGGCCTCCGCTTTATTCGAGAAATACAGAAGCACGGGCCAAAGCATCGTCAGCAATATGCCGTAAAGGTTGGAGCTGCCGGCCGGCGTCCATCCGCCCCACGGGCCCAAGACACCGCCCAGAAATGCGTAGAGCAGCCATGACCAGACAATCATGGCGATGGCGGCGGCAACGGCGAAGATCTCCAGAAACCGCGGCATGCCGGTGTCCGGGTTCAGGGCGAGCAACAACAAGGGCGTGAATGAAAACAAGGCGAAGCCCACAGACCGGATCCCGGGATTGGCGCCGGTCAAGGCGGACAGGATGACGAGGGCGAGCAGCAGCCCGATGATGGACAGCATGCGCGCGTCCGGCTTTCCGAACAAACCGCCTGGAGCGAGAAACAGCAGCATCGTCAGCGATGCCGGTATGAACAGATGTGCAGGATGTGACAGGAAACTCACATAGCCCGCAACAAACAGTCCCAACGCGACAGCACCGACCTGGATTTTCCAGTCGCCGGAAGCGGCAACCGCTGCCAGGCTCCGCGATGGAGCAACCGCCTCGCCTTCCCGGTCAAGCGCCATTATCGCTAGTGCCCGAGAATATCAGGCGCTCCTGGCATCGTACAAACGAAGCCAAAGCCGCGGCCCTTGCCAGCTTCTGGCGATCTGGAAGGTACCGGCTCAAAACCCCGGCGATTTGCCCGGCAGGCGAACGAAGCAAAGCATCCGCCTTCCGGGAAAGAACGACGGCCTGTCGCAAGGGCGTCCGCTCGAAACCCATGCTTTCCTTGAACCGGACCAACTCCGGCAAGTCCCGCCCCAGCGGTTCCAGGCCGAAGGAAACATGGTCCAGAAGTCCGTCGGCGAGCGCATGGTTGAGATAGGAGTACATCAGGGCGTTGTTGACATAGTCCCCCAGATGTTCCGCTGCGGACCTCAAGATCAGAATATGCGCGCTGCGCTCTATTCGAACCGCGACCAGACAGGCGGCGAGCGGTCCGTCTTCGGAATGCGCGCCCCACATCTCCACATCGGCAGCGTGCTCGAAAGCCCGGATCGTGCGTGGCCAGGCGCGGCGGGCCTTGTCGTCGTAGCGTCTTCCCTGGCGAGTCAAGGTCGATTGATCGAGTCGTTGGCCTTCCTCCACGATGCGAGAGGCAGGAACAGGCCCGGCGCGGAAGCGGGCCAGGCCGCGCCTGACCTTTGAGCGAGAATTCGCGCCAAGATCGTCGAGGCCGTAATTTCTCGTCGAACAGCGCATGGCCCAGGAGGCCTTGCCTTGATCGGCATGGCAGACGAACCGCGCACCGAGCGTTCCGCGCGGCAGGAAACCGCCGGACTGCACCACTTTGGCATCCAATGGGCGGTCGAATGGAATGGCCTGAAAAAAGCCGGCGCCAACGTCATACCAGAATGCGCCGGCGCCTTCGGCTACCCGGTGACCGGCCCTGGCAAAGCAATCCATGGCATCCCGCGGCGTCATTCCGGGTTCCTTGCGTAGACCAGCACTTCCTTGGCAGCCAGATGGACCAGCCCTCCGGTTAGGCGGTAGAGCAAAGCCGTAAGTTCGAAGTATGCGCGGTTCAGGAACCGCATCGCAGCACGCCCGTAAATCGGTGATTGCTCCGGATGGCGCTGTATGAGCGCGAAGCCGTGTTTCGCCAGCAGGCGCGACAGGGTTTTTTCCTCATAGTAAAACAACTGCATCGCCGGATTGAGTTGGGCGGGGACGCCATAGAGCAGCCGCGCGACAATGCCCGTGTTCTTCAACAGTCTGAAATTGAGTCCGGGAATTTCGAACCACAACGTACCATCTGGCTTGAGCGTGGCGCCGATTATAGAAAGGCTCCTGTTCGGATACGGGTCCAGAAAGAAGCCGTCGAGGAAAGTGATGACGTCAAACGCCGAATCCGGCAGTTTCACCGTGTCGAGAAATCCGCAGTGGACCGGGACGTCGTAACGGGCCGCCGCGTACTCGGCCGCCTTTCTTGACGGTTCCAGCCCTTCAACCTGCCAAAGCGGCTCGGATTTGAAATAGCTGAGGAAATGTCCCGAGGCCGTGCCGACATCCAGAAGGCGACCGCCCCGGGGATGGTGTTTCCTGATGTGGCTGGCAAGACGGGACAGCGGTCTCGCCCGATATTCCGTCATATCGACCGCAATCCGCTGATCCGCGTCCAAATATTCAAGTTCGAAAAACCGGCGGGTTTGTTCTTCTGGAATCCGCGGACTCGTGAAAATCAGGGTGCACTCGCGGCAGCGTTGAATCGTCAATCCGTCAGAGACTGCAAATGGACGGAACGACCTTCCGCCGCAGACTGGACACTCCTCCACCGTATCAAGAGCCGGTTGCCGAAGCTGCCCTTCCAATTGCGTTCTCCGAGATTGCGTCCCGAACAATGCGCAGCCAACCCCTTCAGTCAAGAGCGGCGGGTGGCGGCGCGGAGAAGCCGGACAGCCCATTTGTGCGACGTTGCAAGACGTGTAATACAAACCGCCTTGCGCCGGATGTGGAGGGTTGATTGGTCGCAGACCGCAATAAAAAGGCAGATCCGGAAACCGCCGCCGCCGGTGGTGTCTTCGATCTGCTTATGGCGCAGAGGACTGCAATTCTGGCGGCATTTTTGGGCGGTTTGTTTGCGGCGCTTTGCTATCTGTTGTTCATCGCGTTCGCAGACGCCGGCGCCACAAGCTATCGCAGAGCGGTCATCCTGGCCGCAAACGGGACGGCGCCGGGCACATATCCGAACGGCACCCGGTTTGCGCCTTCGGATTTGCGGACCGGCGGAATTGTCGCCAAGGTCTACAAAGATCTCAATCTTGGACAGTATGGCATGTCCATGTCCGAGTTCGATGCCGCGCTCTGGGTGCTGCCCTATTCTCCCGTTCTGGAACAGATCAATTTGAAGTTCCGTGCGCTCCTGGCGCAGCCTTCCCTCACGCTCGCCGATCGCGCGAAGATCGAGCAGGACTACGCGGCGGCCCTTGAGCAGAACAACAGTTTCGGAGCGGTCGTCAGCCTCGATGTGCCCAACCGTTTCTCTGTTCCGCCGGCGATTGCCGAGGCCGTGCTCGCGGCCGTGTTGAATGAGGCGGCAATCACCAATGTCAGAAAGCTCGGCGTCGCTTCGGCAGCGGGGGCAATAGACTCGGCAAAACTGGTCGACGAAGCCTCGACCGCGGCCCAGGATTTGCCGCTTGCGCTGTTCACGCTTGAAACGGCGCAGGGCAACTTGCTCGACAGGACGAGCAGCATGCTCGCCACACCGGGGATTGCCGATATCACCTTCGGTCCCGACCAGACGCGTCTGAACGACATTCGGCGCGAAGCGGAAAGACTGGGAACGACCGAGATCAGGCTCAATCTCGCGCCCTTGGCGAACGCGGGAATTGTCCGTGACAAGGACGGCACCTTGAGAGCACTCAGGAGCCTTATCCAGGAAGATCAGATAAAGATCGATGCCCTCCAGATATCAATTGGCCAGATCGACAGCCTGATCGCCCAGGCGGATCTTTTCGGAAGTACGGGCGAGACCCCGGAAGGCGGCGGAGCATCGGTGCAGCTAAGCGACGCGACGATTTCACGACTGGTCGACCTGGCCGTTGAAAACGCCGATCTCGGTTACCGGCGTTCGCTCTTCAACGAGAAGAAGGCGCTCGGCGAACAGGCAAGCACGCTCAATGCGCTCAATCAGAAGCGTCGTTTTCTCGCAGGCGCCATCGAGCAGCAGGCCGCTGCTCCCGGTCCCGACACGGCCGAGTTGATCGGGCGTTTCGCGGACGTCTCGGCCAAGGTTGCCGCGACCCAAAACAGGCTTTGGGGAGAACTCAACCAGTTGAGCGACCTGACCAGCGGTCCGGAAAGCAACGCACAAAAACTGATTTATGAGGATATGCCATTGCGTGACCCGGTGGTTGCAAGTGGCGGATTGCGCGACCGGGGCACTTGGCTGCGCGCCTTGCTGATCTTCGCGAGCGTCGTGGCCGGCGGAGCCCTGTTGCAACTGGGGCGTGTTGCCATCAAGGCCCGAGCTTGAGGCGAAAGGTCCTATTTCTGACGGGTAGCCGACGGCTGAACACGCGCATGGCGATGTTTGCGCTGTCGCTTGCGAAAATGAATACGTCAGTCGGCGTAATGTCGCTGCCGCGGGGCTCGTGGACCTGCCGTGCGACGGAAGGGACGCTCGATCTGCAGGACCGGCGCACATTCAGCGCCCGCTTTGGCAGGGAATGCTCATCCAGGTTTTCGGCAGTCTTTTGCTTTCATTGGGCAATGCTGCCCATTGCTTGCGCGCTCGGCCGTCTGTGGCGGGTTCCCGTCGTCTATGACGAGCATGATGATTATGAGCTGAATTCGCTTGAAGGGGGCGGTAATCCGGTGGTTCGGCGTCTTGTCCAGAGAGCGATCCGGACCGTGCATCGGCTACTCGTCCCGAAAGCGGATCTTGTCACCTGCATTGACCAGACGGGACATCACCTTGAGCTGCAGTTACTGAAGCTCAACAGTCGCGTCGTGCCTCTGGCCAATTATCCCGACAGCCGCTGGCAGTGCCAAAGCCGTCCGGAAACCGGTCCGGTGTGTTTCCTGTATTCCGGCGGGGTCTTTGCGGAAAAAGGCGTGTTGTCGGCGCTGGAGGCCTTCAAGCTTCTTGATCGACCGGCGCCGGGCAAGAGCCGTCTCGATATTTTCGGTCAGGGCGACCCGGAATTGATGCGCAGACTCGCTGCCGAACCCGGTGTGACAGTGCACGGCGAGGTGAGCGGTGACGTGTTACGGGACTTTGCGACAGAGTACCGTTCCGTGGGCCTTGCGATGTTGGCAAATTCGACGCGCTATGACCGCGTCGGAACGAATATGACCAAACTTTACGAATATCTGGCGATGGGCATGCCGGTGATCGTCTCCGACACGGGAGATACGGGTGAGTTTGTGCGTCGCACGGGGATCGGTCTGGCTGTCACGGACGTGACCGATGTCCCGCAGATCCTGCGTTCCATGCAGCGACTGGCCGAGGAGGATGAGCTGTACAATTCCTGCTCTCTCGCCGCGCGAAACCTGATGTCTCAGGCAAACATGCGCTGGGAACATGAGTGGGAAAAGGTTGCCGGCTCCGGCATATTGGGCTGGGAGCAACCCGGTGGTCGATAAGCTTCCCGTACCATTGTTCATTGTCGGCAGCGGCCGCTCCGGCACGACCTTGGCCGCTTCCCTGATAAACCGCTTTCCCCGCGTGCATGTCGCGAAGGAGACCGGCTTCATTTCGCGCGCCATAGGACTGCTCGAAGCGGTCGGCAGCGATCGGCCGATTGATGAACTGGTGCGATTGACCAATGCGTGGCTCTCGGCGGAAAGCTGGAGCAACCGGGCAAGCGAGAACGGCTTCGTCCGCTTCAGGCAGGAGGCAGGTCTCGGGTCAAATGCCGCCGCGTTCGTTCGATATGTCTGGCAGCTCGACAGCCTGCGCGCATCCTCTGACCTCGATGTCATAGGCGACAATACGCCGGCTTATGTCTGGGCGATCCCGAAACTGGAATCGATATTCGGCGATGCGCGCTACATCCATATGGTCCGCGACCCGCGCGATGTGGTGGCGTCGATGATGGACATGCGGTTTGGCGGCGAAACCGCGGTCACCGCTGCGCTCGACTGGCAGGCGAACATCGGCGCTTGGCTGGCTGCCGAGCGGATCGTGCCCGCCGCAAGGCGAATGGAGTTGCGATATGAGGACTTGTGCCGCAACCCCGGCGCCGAACTTGCACGGGTTGCGCGGTTCCTCGGCCAGGAAGGAACCTCCGCGGAAACCGCGCTTGCGTCGCAGCCATCAGACGCGGACGAATTCGGCGCAGCAAGGGCCAGGCCGCATCATCGACGCCTGAAGACGCCGCTCACGGCAGCGCGCATCGGCGCGTATCGTTCAAGGCTTACGGAAAGCGAGATCGCCGCGATAGAATCGATCACGCAGCCCATGATGGCGGCCTATGGCTATGAATCGAACGATTGGCATCTTTCGCCGCACATGGAGGATCGCCGGCTCTATTTTGCAGCTTCCTACGGACGCGATGCGCTATCGCGTGCCTTCAAACGGCTCAGGGGAAAATAGAGGCAATTCAGGGGCCGGTACTGTTACGGACCATGTAAAACGACGTTGGAACGCCGCGCCCGACATGCGGCCCGCATGCCGCGTCCAGTTGCCCGGAAGCGTCGCGGTAAAGATGATTGACCGCGGCCAGAACTTGCCAGCTGCCACCGGTAAGCAGCGCTTCGAGCAGGTACTGTTCGTTCCAGAGCCAGACGCGGTCGGCCAGCCAGGAGTGCGGATAATCTCGCGGGGTGAAAACATCATGGACATGGACAATGACGCCTTCGGGCAGACTCGGCAGTATGTGCAGATAAAGGTGCGTCACGTCGCCTTGCGGGCGGATGACATGCGAGGAGTCGATGAACAGGATGTCTCCGGCGCGAAGTCGCGAGAACAGCGCCGTTTCGACGGTTTCGACCCGTTCCCGCAACACGGTGACGCCGAACGACTCAAGCCAGGGAGCCTCGTAAGGCTCGACACAGATCAGATCGCATTCGCAGCCGGCCGATTCCCGCCTGTTGGCCTGAATGGCCGCGCGCGCAACCAGCGTTGACTGGCCGCTGCCGATCTCGATGATCGTCCGGGGTTTCTTCAGCCGGATGAGATTGTAGTAGAATCCCGCGTCATTGCCCTCGAACATGCCGTTGTCCAACCGGAATTCGCTGCCGGCGAGTTCAGCAAATTCCCTTTTCCAGGCGAATGACCTGAGCAGCGCGACTTGTTCATCGCTGCGCAGGTCAACGCCAGGCAGTTCCCGCGGTTCATCCAATGGCCTGTCCAGGCGCCGGAAGTCGAAACGGGGCTCGTAGTAATGGTTGCGAATGGGGAATACGCCCGTCAGCAGCAGCAGCTTCGCGGCGACCGGCAATCGCTCAACGCCGATCCGGCGGACGAGTTTCATCAGCAGGGCGGCGGGGACCAACAGCGGAGAAACGACCAAATCCGCGATTGCGAACATGAACCGCCGAACCAGCGTTCTCATTCGAATTCCTCGGCCAGCGGTTCCATCCGCAATCCCTCAGTCCGGAGTTTCGAAGTGGGCCGAATGGCGACGATGTTGTCGCTGTCCCCGACGACGCGAAACAGCTCAAAGCCGGCTTCCCTGAGCCAACCCTTCACATCCGCGGCCGATCTTCCGTATCTTGCGAGTGTCCGAGGGAGAACTTCGACATAAATGCATGAGATACTGGCGGCGTGGTCGCCAATTCCTGACAGCACGGCAAGCTCAAGCCCTTCGACATCTATCTTGAGCAGATCGACATGGTCCAGGTTTTCCTGCTCCATGATCGCCGAGATCGTCGTCATCGCGACCGCGATTCCATTCCCACCGCCATGAAGAATATGGTTGCTGTCGTCCTTGCGACCGAGATCCGAAATGAAACCCGTTCCTTGCCTGTCCGAAACCGCCAGATGATGGCATGAAACGTTCGTGAAGCCGTTGGCTTCGATGGTTCTCCGCAGCAAACCGAAGGTGACCGGATGGGCTTCGTAGGCATGCACGCATCCGGTGTTTCCAACGCTCACGGCGGCTGTTGCGGCAAAGGAACCGATGTTCGCACCAATGTCGATGACCACATCACCCTGCCGCAAGCAGGCGGATGCGAAATTTTCTGCCGGATCATGATAGTCGCGATCACTCCACAGGGTCAGCGCGAGATTGCTATTGGCGAAAAAGGGAAGCCTGAACCCATGCCGGGTCAGCGTGATGCGCTCTGACAGGCCGAGCTTCTGCAAAACAAGGCCGGTCGCCGCCCGCAAGGGGTGACGAAACTTCGGACTCGCCGAATTTTTCGGCGGATTCAGGAACATCCCTCTGGCACCTGTTCTCTATTCCTGCTGGATTGCTTGACTTGGATCCGGGCCACCCGCAAACATGGCTGTAAGGCCCGGGGGCCGCCCAAAACCGTAATCCTGCATATCCCGGGAAGTCTAAACAACATAGCCATGAACAGCCAAATCGCCTCCAAACGGGTGCTGGTGACCGGTTGCTGCGGCACTGTCGGTAGCGAGTTGGTTCACAGCCTTTTGGCGTTGCCCGACGGGCCCAGCGAAGTTGTCGGCATCGACAACAACGAAAGCGCTCTATTCATGAAGGGGATCGAAGAAAGGCAGGACTCCCGGGCCCGGTTCCGGCTCTGCGACATCAGGGACGCGGGCACATTGCGGGATGTCATGGACGGCATCGATATCGTCATCCACGCCGCAGCGCTCAAACATGTCACCATTTGCGAGGAAGCGCCGGCGCAAGCGGCTGCGGTCAACATCACCGGGTTACAGAATGTCCTCGATACGGCATCCGGCTGCAATGTCGAACGTGTGGTCGTAACCAGTTCGGACAAGGCGGTACATCCCAACAGCGTGATGGGACTGACCAAGCTCCTCGGCGAACGGATGACAAGCGCCGCCAACGGTAAGCGCCGCAATTGCCGGACGGTTTTTTCCTCCGTGCGGTTTGGCAACGTGGTCGGTTCAAACGGTTCCGTTTTCCACGTGTTCAAGGACCAGATCCGTGACGGCCGGCCGATAACGGTCACCGATCCATCAATGACCCGATTTGTCATGAGTGCGTCGGAAGCAGCCGGCCTCGTGCTGGAAACTGTCGACTTGTCAAAGGGAGGGGAAGTCTTTGTCTTTGGCTCGATGCCGATGATACGGATCACGGATCTTGCTCATGCGCTGCGGCGCGAATTGGCGCCGCGATACGGACGTGATCCCCAAGACATTTCCATCGCTTTCATCGGTGCCAAAACCGGCGAAAAGCGGCATGAGCAACTGTTGAGTGAAGAGGAGTGCGAACGCGCTTATGTCAGGGGGGAATTTTATGTCATCCCGCCGCTGTTCAATGCCCGTCTGCCGGCAGTAGAGCCGTCCCCTGAAAAGCCTGTAGCCTGGCGCTCCGACGCGGGTCCATTCCTGAGCGTCGATGAAATCGCGATCATGCTCCGGCACTGGAAATTGATCTGAATGAGCCGGCCTTCGTGGGTGGACAAATGAACGTCCTGATCTTGGGCGGAGACGGCTATCTCGGGTGGCCGCTTGCTATGCACCTTGCCGCGCGCGGCGATGATGTCACCGTCGTTGACAACTCCATGCGGCGGCAACTCATGGAACGGCATGCAACAAAATCGCTGTTCCAGGTTCCATCGCTTGAGGCGCAGTGCCGGATTTTCGCCAGTCTGACAGGACGGTCGATTAGGCATGTCGCCGGCGACCTGCGCGAATGGTCCACATGGCAGCAGGCCGTTGCCCTTTCGAAGCCTGATGCCATCGTCCATTTCGCGGAGCTGCCATCAGCGCCGTTTTCCATGCTTGACCGCGAGTCGGGCATGCTGACTCTCACCAACAATCTGACGGTCACCGGTAACTTGATTCATGCGGTGCATGAGCTTGCGCCGCAGGCGCATATCATCAAGCTCGGCACCATGGGGGAATACGGCACGCCCAACATCGATATCGAAGAAGGCTGGATCGAAATCGAGCACAAGGGGCGGCGGGACACATTCCTCTATCCGCGGCAGGCGGGGAGCAACTATCACACGACGAAGATCATGGATACCGACTATCTCTGGTTCTATGTGAGGGCGTGGAAGCTGGCCGTCACCGATTTGATGCAGGGCCCTGTCTACGGCATCTTCACCGAACAGACCCGGCTGGATGATCGCCTGTTACCGCAGTTCGCCTATGACGAGATTTTCGGCACGGTCATCAACCGCTTCGTCGTCCAGGCCGTCCTCGGCATGCCTTTGACGGTCTATGGCAAGGGCGGACAGACACGCGGCTACCTCAATATCGTCGACACGTTGCAATGCGTGACCTTGGCGATCGACAATCCCGCCCGGCACGGCGAAATGCGCATTTTCAACCAGTTTGTCGAAACCTTCAGCGTCAATGAACTCGCTGACCGGGTAGTTGACGCCGCGCGGTCACTCGGCATGGAAGCGAGTATCCAGACTCTGCCAAATCCGCGCATCGAGAAGGAAGAGCACTATTACAATCCGGCGCACAGGGGATTGCGCGAACTGGGATTGCATCCGCATCATCTGTCCCGAACGGTCTTGACGGAAATGATCGAGGCCGTCGCGAAAGTGAAAGACAACATCCGCCGTGAAACCATCGTCCCTCAGGTGAAATGGGCGTGATCGATGATTGGCACCGCGGCAGTGCTGTTCTGGTTCGGTCTGGCCTGTCTCCTGGCCGTCTGGTTTGTCTATCCCGCCATTCTTTGGCTGATCGCGCGCCGGACGCCCGAACAGGCCGCGCGGCTGGGCGGAGAACCGAAATCAGCAACCGTGCTGATTGCCGCGCATAACGAGGCCGGCAACATCGCCCCGCGCCTCGACAACATCTTCCTGCAGAGTGCCCCGGGTTTGCAGCTGGACGTACTGGTCGCTCTGGACCATTGCACCGACTCCACGGAGCAGACCCTGAAGGAATGGGTGGCCGCACACGCAGACCGGCCGGTCGCCTGGTTTGAAACAACGCACCGCGGCAAAGCCATGGCGCACAACGAAGCCATGCCGCGCATTATTAGCGATCTTGTCATCTTCACCGATGCCGACACCGAGTTCAAACCCGGTTTCATAGCCAAAATCGCAGCTTGTTTCGCCGATCCGCGGGTCGGCTATGCCAGCGGCATCCTGTCTTGGCGCGGCAAGACAACGCCGGCAGGAGTCAGCAGCTTTCCGCTCTATTGGCGCTTCGAGACGTGGCTGCGTCTGATGGAAAGCCGCCTGGATATCTGCGTTGTCGGGACGGGCGCTTGCTCGGCAATGCGCCCGAACCATTTCATTGCGCTCCACCCTACTTCCGACTCCGACTGCTCAACCCCGATCGATGTCGTCCGGCAAGGATATCTATGCCGGATCGTCAATGACGCCGAAGCGGTTGATTTCGTCGCCGATACCGCAAGTCAGGAATTTCGGGCGCGCGTGCGTATGACGGCAAAGAACTTCCTGAACACAATCACAAGCTGGAACTGGCGAAATGGCGTGATCACCAGGCCTGCGGTCACTGCGAGCCTCATTCTGCACAAGATCGGCCGATGGCTGACGCCCTTCTTCGGGTTGAGCTTTGTTGCCGGAGGGACCATGCTCGCCGCGGCGGGAGTTTCGAATTTCGCGTCATCGGTGACCGCTCTGGCTTGGGCGGGGCTGGCCACAGGCGGCGCCGGATTGCTCGCGCCCAGTCTGCCTCTGGCCGGCGCCATTGGATCATTCATGTTGGCGAACGCCGCTTTTGCCATCGGCGTCGTCAAAGCGCTGACCGGAAGAGCCCCTGGCGGTTTCGACAAGAGCTAGAACGTTTCCACTTCGTGTCGGATCAGAGCCGCAAAGGCGCTCGTTCCAGGCCCATGGATCTGTCGATCAAACCGAGAAGCGCTTCGGCCAGGCTTTCCGGGGTCTCGATTCGCACCGCGTTCGGGTAGAAATCGGCGACATCGTGCTTGAGTCCGATCGCTGCGATGGCGATGTTGGCGCCCTTTGACAGACTGTCGATGGTCTGGCGCAGGTGCTGGTCGAGGATATCCTTGTTCTCGTTCGCTTCGATCGTGAACTGATCGACAGGCGAACCATCGGAAACGACGATGAGCAGTTTCCGCACTTCCGGGCGCCGCAACATCCTGCGCGCCGCCCAAGCAAGAGCCTCGCCGTCGACGTTTTCCTTCAACAAGGACGGTGCCAGCATCGCGCACAATGCGTCCCTTGCGCGGCGCAGCGGCGTTTCCGCATCCTTGTAGACGATATGGAGGAGGTCGTTGAGCCGCCCCGGATTGGCCGGCTTGCCAGCAGCTTTCCAGTCACGGGCGGATTGACCGCCCTTCCACCGGGACGTGGTGAACCCGAGGATTTCGGTGGCGATCCCGCAACGCTCCAACGCAGCCGCGACGATGTCGGCAGTGACACAGGCCGTCTCGATCGGCTTGCCGCGCATGGATCCGGAATTGTCGATCAGCAGGCAGACGAGCGTGTCGCGGAACGCGCTGTCAGCCTCCTGCTTGTAGGCTGAGGCAAAACCGGGAGACAATATGACCCGATCGAGCCGCGACGCGTCGATCAAGCCTTCGTCGAGGTCGAATTCCCATCTGCGGGCCTGCTGCGCCAGGAGACGGCGCTGAAGACGGGCGGCGAGACGGGTGATTTCCTGTCGATAGGCCGCGCGTTTCTCCTCAAGCCGGTGACGGCTCGTGGCGAGCGCCGCCCGGTCGAACAACTCCTCGGCACGGACCTCGCGGTCATGCCGGGTGGTGAAAGGCCGATAGGCAATCGGGGCAACGGCAGGGAACAAGAGCTGCTGGCGATCCGGTTCCTGATCGTCATTCGTCTCGTCGCCGGGACCGAAGAAGGACGCCCTATCGGAGTCTTGCGTTTCTTTCGACGGTTGTCCGTCGTCCCCTTCGGCATATTCGGGAACGCTCGGGACAAGACGGCGTTGATGCTGGCCGCGCGACGGCAACTCGGTCTGCAGCGCGGCAAGGAAGTCGATGGCCGCACGTGCGTGCGCCTCCTGGTCAGCGAGCGTTTCGGCAAGGCGCGCGAAATGGCCGGCGAAGCGCGCGCGCAGCCAACCGTCCCACATGCGGAAACCGGCGGTCTGAACCGACGGATCCGACAACCCCGCATAGGTGTCGCGCAATACCATCCGCAGGCCCTCCGCCAGCGGTATCAGCGAGGCGAGATGGGCGCCAAGCAGGCTCATGCGGGCGAGCCGCGCCACGTGATGGGCAGTCAGGTTGTCGACAAGTCCGGGATAGGCGCGTGCCGCAAAACCCTCGCAGCGCGCGTGTTCGATCAGGTCGATCAACCGCGCCTCGTCGGGGTCGCCCGGACGCAGGCGGTGGTGGAGGTCCGGGTCGTGGTGCCGATAGAAGGCGGCCTTGGCGTCAGCTTCGCCGCGCACGGCGCCGATATCCGTCATTCCGGCATGGAAAGGGGTGAGGGCAAGTCCCTTTGCACCCGCGGACGTGGCGTGAAAGCCCACCTCCAGATCAGGGTTTCCGGAAAGCGACCGCGCTGACGCGACGATGCGGGCGCGAAGAGCCTCCGCTTCCCGGCGCGCGTCGGTATCAGCGCGCCGCTCGATTTCCGATTTCAGGCTGTCCGGATCGGACCAGATCGCCAACCATTCGGCACCGTTGCGCACCTGACCGGTGGCATCGCGCTTTTCGATCGTGCTGCGGACCTCTTCCGGCAAGGGTAGATCAGACCAGCATCTGCGCGATCTTCCGCGTGGCTTCCTGCAATGCCGGCAGGCACCGGGTTTCCAGGTCCTCGAGCGAGAGATTTCCGGGGTGTCCGCAAACATTGACGGCGGCCAGCGTCTCGCCGTGATAGTTCTTCAGCGGCACCGAGATCGCGACAAGGCTGGCTTCGAGTTCGCGGTCGATCAGACAATAGCCCTTGTCGCGCACCTTGCCGACCTCAGCGCAGACTTCGTTCACCGTATGCTTGGTGTTGGCGGTAAACTGGCGCATGTCGGAATGACCCAGAACATCCCGTACCTTTGTCTCCGGCAGCGCGCCCAGCAGCACCCGGCCCATGGCGGTGCAGTAGGCGGGCTTGCGCGAACCGATGTCCATGGCGAGCGTCATCACACGGTCGACCGGGTAACGGGCGACATAAACCACCTCGGAACCCTCAAGCGTGGTCACCGAGACCGCTTCATCCAGTTCGTCGCGCAGCGCCTCAAGCACGGGGGACGCGATGGTCAGCCAGTGCTGAGAGGAAAGGTAACTGAATCCGAGCTCCAGCACCTTCGGCGAGAGGAAGAAAAACTTGCCGTCCGTCTTCGCATAACCGAGCGCATGCAGGGTCAACAGCAGGCGCCTGGCGCCGGCACGGGGCAGGTCGACCAACCTGGCGACATCGGACAATGTCAACCGGTCATGCCCGTCATTGAATGCGCGAAGGACGCGGAGCCCCTTGGCGAGCGACCCGACAAAGTCCCGATTGGTATTTTCGATAGGCTCAAGGAACGCCATTCAAATGTCTCGCTTCTCGTTTGCCTGCCTTTGTGTCCGCATATCGAACAAATGACCGTATTGCGAACTTTTTGGCCGCACGCTTGTTGACTACACTACGGGATGGGCGCAGCGTTCGCAATATGAACGTCGGTTCGCCATCCGAACTTTTTTGGCACAGGAGACGAACTGGAAGTATCCGATGAGCATTGGGAGGAATACCGGCATGCACCACTACACGACGACCTATGGATCGATCGACGACTACGAGAGCGGGTCGATTACGGTCATCAGCAAGGACAGCAAGAAAAACTACGTCTTCTCAAACATGTATGAGGTTGCTGCGCGATCCCGCCCGTGGGAGCGCGTCGCGGTTGCAAAGAACTTCGAATACGTCATCGAAAGCGTGCGCGCCGAGGGCGTTTCGCCCTGGTACACCGCTGCTCACGACGAATTCACCGTCGCGATGGATCATCCCGTCACGGTCGAACTGGTCAAGCTCACCGATCCCGATGCGGCCGTGGACCCGGAAAGCGAAGGCGCCCACAAGCTCGCCGGCGAGCCCGCGGGCGAGAAGATGGGCACGATCAAGCTCGGCCTCGGCCACATGGCGCTACTGCCGGTCGGCGCGGCCTATCGCTTCAAGGCCGACCGGCCTGCAACCCTCATGATCCAGACCATCGACGGGCCCGAAACGGTCCACAAGTGGTCGGAAATCTGCCAGCAGTAATTTGCGCGAAGGAGAAACCGCAATGGCGATGAAAGAAGACACCGGCTCCGCGCACATCAGCAATCCGCGCAAACTGGCGCTGCAGAACCATTTCAAGGTCGACCCGGCGGACAACGTCACCGGTTACAAATCGTTCGAGGCCGGCAAGTTCAGCTTCCGGCGCGATGAATATTTCGCCTACATCACGACGCCGAAGGGCGCGCACACGATGTCTGTCGACGCCTTCCTGCGCGCCCTCATGCGCGATGTGGCCTGGGGCTTCTTCTACGGCACGGTGAATTTCGATCCTGTGTTCGGCACGACGAATTTCTACGGCGAAGTCGACATGTTCTACGGCTCGCTCAACGAGGCCTACACCTCGGAAGGCCGCGACTACATCGAGCGTTTCCGTTCCGATGAACTGATGGCCATCTTCAAGGAGATGGTCTCGGACTGGACCAACGAAGGCTTCGATCCCTTCTCGGCTCCGCGCGAAACCGGCGTTCCGTGGGGCGCGAAGAACGGCGACAATGACGATGCGGTCAGCCGCCAGCGCGTGACCGCGCGCCGGATGGTCGGTATGCCGGGCGACACCCCGCTTCGCACCGACGGCAACGGTTTCCCTGTGAACGTGATGTTCGACGACGTCGAGCAGGGTCAGCCCGAAGTTCATGCCGAGCCGGGCTTCGAGGCCGAGGTGCAGGCCTTCAACCTCTTCGGCTATCTGTCGCGTTCGGACGTGACGTGGAATCCGTCAGTTTGCTCGGTCGTCAAGGACAGCCTGTTCTGCCCGACGACCGAGGAATACATCCTGCCGGTCGAGCACGGCAACGACCGCTGCGAATGGTTCATCCAGCTCTCCGACCAGATCACCTGGAACATCAAGGACGGTGTTTCAGGCCGGCCTAAGGCGGTCGTGGCGATGAAGGCCGGCGACGTGGCCTGCATGCCCGCCGACATCCGCCATCAGGGCTTCTCGCCCAAGCGCTCGATGCTGCTTGTCTGGGAGAACGGCTCGCCCAAGGTCCCGGAACTGATCCGCGAGGGCAAGGCTCCCAACGTGGCGGTCCAGTTCTGATCCCAAGACGGGCCGGGCGCGTGCCGCCCGGCCCTGACCACCATCACAAAACAAGACAATCGCGCTTCCACGTCCGGTGCGCGCGCGAGGGAGTATTGCCCAGATGAATGTCCACCCCGCCTTCACGGCGGCGGGCATCGCCCGTCCGGTTCAGACCAGGCTTTTCATCGATGGCCGCTTCGTGGACGCCCTCGAAGGGGGCACCATCGACGTGATCAATCCCTTCAACAATCAGGTGATCTGCCAGATCGCGGAAGCGCGGGAGGTGGACGTGGACCGCGCCGTCGCAGCGGCCAAGGCGGCCTTTCCCGCCTGGTCGCGCATGGACGCGGCGGACCGCGGCCAGCTTCTGCTCAAGCTCGCCGACGCAATCGAAGCCCACGCCGACGAATTCATCAGGCTCGAAGCGCTGGATGCGGGGCATCCGGTGCGCGACGCCCGCAGGCTCGACGTGCCACGTACCGCGCGCTGCTACCGCTATTTCGGCGGGATGGCGGACAAGGTCGAGGGCTTTCTGCCGCCCGTCTATCCCGGCTTCATCAACTATGTGCAGCGCGAACCGCTCGGCGTGGTCGGCCAGATCATCCCGTGGAACTTCCCGCTGATGTTCACGGCCTGGAAGATGGCTCCCGCCCTTGCCGCCGGCAACACCATCGTCATCAAGCCGTCCGAGATCACGCCGCTTTCGATCCTGCGGGTCGCCGAGCTGATGAAGGAGGTCGGCATTCCCGATGGCGTGGTCAACGTCGTGCCGGGTTACGGGCATACCGCAGGCGCCCGGCTGTCGGAGCACCCCGATGTCAAGAAGATCGCGTTCACCGGCTCGACCGCAACCGGTCGACGGATCGTCCAAGCCTCGGCGAGCAACCTGAAGAAGGTGCAGCTGGAGCTCGGCGGCAAGGGACCGAACATCATCTTCGACGACGCCAACATTCCTGCCGCCATCGGCGGTTCGGCCTGGGCGATCTTCCACAATCAGGGACAGGCCTGCATCGCCGGCAGCCGCATCCTTGTCCATGAGAAGGTTGCCGACGAGTTCCTGACGAAGTTCGCCGCTCTCGCGCGTTCGATCCGTCTTGGTGATCCGCTCGACCCGAATACCGAGATGGGGCCATTGACGTCGAAGCTGCACCAGCAGCGCGTGCTCGACTATTCCAGGATCGCGGTCGAGGAGGGCGGCGAAATCATCGCCGGCGGCAGGGTGCCGGACGATCCGGCGCTCGCCGCGGGCTGCTTCGTCGAGCCCACGATCGTCCGGGCCGAAATGAAGCATCGCGTCTGCCAGGAAGAGGTCTTCGGCCCCTTTGTCACCGTTACCACTTTCTCGAGCGACGAAGAGGCGCTCGAGATGGCCAACGCGGTCATCTACGGACTCGGTTCCGGCCTGTGGACCCAAAATCTCAGCCGCGCGCACCGGTTTGCCCGCGATATCCGCGCCGGCATGGTCTGGATCAATTCCTACAAGGTCGTTCATCCGGCCTCGCCGTTCGGAGGCGTCGGCGAGAGCGGCTACGGGCGCGAGATGGGCTTCGAGGTCATGCACGAATACACCCAGCCGAAATCCGTCTGGGTGAACGTGGATGCCCAGGTCCCGCCTCACTACGTGCGCTGAGGTGATGGCCATGCGCTTCGCGTACACCGGTTTGCCGTCCAGAGTGGTCTTTGGCGCCGGCCGCCGGGTCGAGGTGGCCGACGAGTTGGAGCGTCTCGGCGTCGAACGCGCGCTGGTAATCTCGACCGCCGACCAATCGGAGACGTGCGCGCAGTTCGCTGCGATGATCGGCGACCGGTTGGGCGCGATCTACCCCGGCGCGGTGATGCATACGCCGGTGCAGGTGACCGAGGCAGCCCTCCAGCAGGCCCGGCAGATGAACTGCGACGGCATCCTCGCGGTGGGCGGCGGTTCGACCATCGGTCTGGGCAAGGCGATCGCGTACCGGACGGACCTGCCGCAGCTTGTCGTGCCGACGACCTATGCCGGTTCGGAGATGACCCCGATTCTCGGGCAGACGGAAAACGGGCTGAAGACCACGCTGCGGTCGCCCAAGGTGCTGCCGGAGACGGTGATCTACGATCCGGAGCTGACGGTGACGCTTCCCGGTTTCACATCCGGGCCTTCGGGAATGAACGCCATCGCCCACGCGGTCGAGGCCCTCTACGCGGAGGACGCGAACCCGGTGATCGCGCTGATGGCGGAAGAAAGCATCAGGGCGCTTGCCGAAGCACTGCCCGCCATTCTTGCCGACGGCAACGACATGGCCGCGCGCGAGCGCGCGCTCTATGGCTCGTGGCTGGCCGGGATCTGCCTCGGTTCGGTCGGCATGGCGCTGCACCACAAGCTTTGCCACACGCTCGGCGGTTCCTTCGACCTCAATCATGCAGACGTGCATTGTCTGATGATCCCCTATTCCACCGCCTACAATCGCGAGGCCGCTCCGCAGGCCATGGCCGCGATCTCGCGCGCACTGGGCGGAAAAGAGCCGGCCAAGGGACTTTACGAGCTCATGCTTGCCGTCGGGCAAAAGCGCTCGCTCGCGCAAATGGGTCTTTCGGAAACCGATCTGGACCGCGCCGCGGATCAGTCGGTTCGCAACCCGTATTTCAACCCGCGTCCCGTCACCCGCGAAGGGGTGCGCGAGGTGCTTCAGGCCGCGTTCGAAGGCCGCCAACCCTAATGCCACACCCAGGGAGGATATCATGATGAAACTGACCCGACCCATCACACGCCGCAGCGTGCTCCAGAACGGCGCCGCAGGCGTGACGCTCGCCTCAACCTTTGGCTTCTCAAGCCTTGCCCGTGCCGCGGGCGGGGTCGTCAAGATCGGCTTCGTCAGCCCGAAGACCGGGCCGCTGGCCGGCTTCGCCGAAAGCGACGATTACATCCTCGCAGGGATCAAGAGCGCCTTTGCCAACGGCCTGACCGTCAACGGCACCACCTATGGCGTCGAAGTCATCGTCAAGGACAGCCAGTCAAACCCGAACCGGGCGGCCGACGTCGCGGCGGAGCTCATCCTGAACGAAGGCGTGAACCTGATGGTGGTGTCCTCCACGCCGGAGACGACGAACCCCGTCGCCGACCAGTGCGAGGTCAACGGAATTCCGTGCATCTCGACGGTCGCGCCGTGGCAGCCCTGGTTCTTCACCCGCGGCGGAAAGCCGGAAACAGGCTTCAAATACACCTACCATTTCTTCTGGGGTCTTGAGGACGTCATCGGCGTCTACACCGAAATGTGGGGGAAGCTGACGACCAACAAGTCGGTCGGCGGCCTGTTCCCCAATGACGGCGACGGCAATGCCTGGGGCGACGCCGAACTGGGCTTTCCCAAGCCGCTCGCGGCGCAGGGCTACAAACTGACCGATCCGGGCCGGTACCAGAACCTCACCGATGATTTCTCCGCGCAGATTTCCGCGTTCAAGGGCGCTGAGGCCGAAATCATCACCGGTGTGATGATCCCGCCCGATTTCACCACCTTCTGGACCCAGGCAAACCAGCAGGGCTTCAAGCCCAAGGCCGCCTCGATCGGCAAGGCGATCCTCTTCCCCTCCGCTGTCGAAGCCCTCGGGGATCTGGGTCACAACCTCAGCTCGGAAGTGTGGTGGACTCCGTCGCATCCCTTCGCCTCGTCGCTGACGGGCGAAAGCGCTTCCAAACTCGCTGCCGGTTACACCGAGGCGACGGGCCGGCAGTGGACGCAGCCGATCGGCTTTGCCCACGCGCTCTTCGAAGTCGCGGCCGACGCGTTGACCCGCTCGGGCGACCCGATGGACCGCGAGAAGATCCGCGAGGCGCTGGCCGAAACCAACATGAACACCGTCGTGGGGCCGGTCAATTTCAAGTCCGGGCCTGTGCCCAACGTCTCCAAGACCCCTCTCGTCGGCGGCCAGTGGCGCCTTGGCGGCAGCTTCAAGTACGACGTCGTCGTCACCGCCAACGGTCTTGCCGGCAACATCCCGACGGGCGGCGAGATGGAGGCCATTTCCTGACGGAAATCGCGGGGCCGGCCAGCGCCGGCCCCGTCCTCAGGGGCAAGGACCATGCAGGACATTCTCCGGCTCGAGGCCGTTTCAAAGGCCTACGGTTCGCTGATCGTGACCGACAATCTGAGCCTCTCCCTCACGGAGGGCGAGGCGCTGGGGGTGATCGGACCGAACGGCGCCGGCAAGAGCACCATGTTCAACATCATCGCCGGCGGCGTGAAGCCGAATGCCGGCCGCGTTCTCTACGGCGGGCAGGATGTGACCGGCCTCAATGCAGCGCGACGCTGCCGCCTCGGAATCGGCCGGTCTTACCAGATTCCGCATCCTTTCGCGGGAATGACCGTGTTCGAGAACCTGCTGGTCGGCAGCGCCTTCGGGGACGGCATGAGCGAGCGCGAAAGCTATGTCCATTGCGCCGAGGTATTGGAACAGACCGGCCTGATCGCCAAGGCGAACAAGCGCGCAGGCACCCTGACGCTGCTGGAACGCAAACGGCTTGAGATGGCGAGGGCGCTGGCGACGCGCCCCAAACTGCTGCTGCTCGACGAGATTGCCGGCGGCCTGACGGAGCACGAGTGCCACGATCTCGTGGCGACCATCAAGGCGATCCACGCGAGCGGCGTCTCGATCATCTGGATCGAGCATGTCGTGCACGCGCTGCTCGCGGTGGTCGAGCGCCTCGTCGTCATCAATTTCGGCGCCAAGATCGCCGAGGGCGAGCCGCGTGAAGTCATGGGCTCGACCGAAGTGCGACAGATCTACATGGGGATCGAGGGCGATGGCTGAACCCGTCCTGGAAACGAAGGGGCTGGAGGCCTTCTACGGCGATTTCCAGGCGCTGTTCGGGATCGATTTCGAGATCCGCACCGGCGAAACCGTGGCGATCATCGGCTCCAACGGAGCGGGCAAGTCGACCTTCCTGCGCGCGATCACTGGAATGCTGAAGACCGCTGGCCAGGATATCCGTTTCCTTGGCCGCGACGTCGGATCGGCCGCCGCCCACGAACTCGTCCGGGCCGGGCTTGCGATGGTGCCCGAGGGACGAAAGCTGTTCCCTTCCCTCACCGTGGAGGAAAACCTGCGCATTGGCGCCTATGGCCGGTCGGGACCGGAATGGAATCTCGATGCCATCTACGAACTGTTCCCCATCCTCGCCGAGCGCCGCCATCACGGCGGCACGGCACTCTCGGGCGGACAACAACAGATGGTGGCGATCGGCCGGGCGTTGATGTCGAACCCGAAGCTCCTGCTTTGCGACGAGATCAGCCTCGGGCTGGCGCCGATCATCATCAAGGACATCTATGAGGCCGTCCCCAAGATCAAGGCGCATGGGTGCACGATCGTCGTGGTCGAACAGGACGTCAACCAGGCCCTCGCCGTGGCCGACCGCGTCTACTGTTTCCAGGAGGGGCGCGTTTCGCTCACCGGGCGGCCCGGCGAACTCACGCGCGAACAGATCACTGCCGCCTATTTCGGGCTCAACGACGGGGAGGCCGCCTGATGGACTGGGTGAACGCGATTATCCAGGGCGTGCTTCTCGGCGGGCTCTACGCTCTCTTCGCCTCGGGCCTCAGCCTCATGTTCGGCGTCATGCGGTTCGTCAACATCGCTCACGGCGACTTCATCGTGATGAGCGCCTACGGAGCACTGGTGGTCGTCGGGATAACGGGCGTTCATCCGCTCTGGACCCTCCTGCTCGTGGTGCCGGGAATGGCCGCCCTCGGCTATATCGGCCAGAGGGTGCTGCTCAACCGGACGCTCGGCGTGGATATCCTGCCGCCGCTGCTGGTCACCTTCGGTTTCTCGGTGGTCATCCAGAACCTGCTGCTCGAGGTCTTTTCGGCGGATAGCCAGAAGCTGCAGGCCGGCTGGCTGGAGACGTCGTCGATACCGCTCGGCGGCGGGCTGTCGCTCGGGGTCATGCCGCTGCTGATCTTCGCTTCCGCCCTCGTTGTCATCGTCGGGCTTCAGGCGTTCTTCTACCGGACCTCCCTCGGTCGCGTGCTTCGGGCGACATCCGACGACGCCGACACGGTCCGGCTCATGGGCGCCGACAATGCCAATATCTTCGCGATCGCCACGGCCATTGCTTCCGCCGTCGTCGGGATTGCCGGCGTCTATCTCGCCATGCGCACGAATTTTGATCCGGCCGTGGGTCCGGGACGTCTGCTTTTTGCCTTCGAGGCCGTGATCATCGGTGGCCTCGGCAATCTCTGGGGCACGCTGTTGGGGGGCATCATTCTCGGTGTTTCTCAGGCCATCGGGGCGCAGATCGACCCAGGCTTCCAGATTCTCGCGGGCCATATCGCCTTTCTCGTGGTGCTTGTCGTGCGCCCCGAAGGGCTGTTGCCGAAAATGAAGGGCTAAAATCATGGCGCAGCGCTACGAGGTCCATCGCTCCACCACCGCTTCCCGGATCGCCATGTCCGTGGCTGCAATCGCCGCGCTCGGCCTTGCGACGGCGCCGTGGTGGGCGAGCCGCGGCGACCTCAGAATGCTGGTCGAGATCTTCACCTATGTCGGCCTCGCACAGATGTGGAGCCTGCTTGCTGGCTATGGCGGCCTGGTTTCGGTCGGCCAGCAGGCCTTTGTCGGGCTCGGCGGCTACATGCTTTTCACGTTCGCGGTCTTCGTCGGCGTGCCTCCGGTCGCGGCCCTGTTTCTTGCCGGCATCGTTGCGGCGCTCGTCGCGGTGCCGACGGCCTTGGTCGCCTTCCGGCTCAAGGGCGCGTATTTCGCCATCGGAACCTGGGTTATCGCCGAGGTCTTCCGCCTCGGCTTCGCGCAAATTTCGGCCCTGGGCGGTGGATCGGGCATGTCCCTGCCGGCCAGCATCGTCCTTGAGATGGCGTCGGACGCGGCGACACGCGAGTCGCTGGTCTACTGGCTGGCACTCGGAATTGCGATGGCCTCGATCGCGATGGTCTATCTGCTGTTGCGCTCACGGTGGGGGCTGGCGATGACCGCCATTCGCGACAGCGAAGTCGCGTCGGAAAGCCTCGGTGTGGAGACCTACCGAACCAAGATGATCGTCTACATCGCCACTGCCGGCGTAACGGGCCTGATCGGAGCGCTGCTGTTCCTCCAGAAACTGCGCATCTCGCCCGATGCGGCATTCTCGGTCAACGACTGGACCGCGCTGGTCATCTTCATCGTGGTGATCGGCGGAATCGGATCCATCGAGGGTCCGTTGATCGGCGTCGCCGTTTTCTTCATCCTGCGCGAAATCGCGGCCGATTGGGGTGCCTGGTACATGATCCTCCTTGGCGGCATCGCCGTGGCGACCATGCTTTTTGCGCCGCGCGGGATTTGGGGACTGATCGCCGAACGCCGCGGCCTTCAGCTGTTTCCGGTCGGGCGACGGCTCGTGGCCGTGCCCGACACTGCACAGCGCTGAACCCGGTCGAACGCAAGGAAGAAACCGATGAGCTATTTTGCGGAAAAGACGTCCGAGGAACTGGTGCTTTCCCGTCTCGCGCCCGATGTCGACCCACGGTTTCGCGAAGTCATGCAAAGCGCCGTCCGGCACCTGCATGCCTTCGTCAAGGAAATCGAGCCGACGATGGCGGAATGGGAAAGGGCGATCCATTTCCTTACCGCGACCGGAAAAATCTGCGACGACAAGCGCCAGGAATGGATCCTCGCCTCCGATACGCTCGGCGTCTCGATGCTGATCGATGCGATCAACCATCGCCGCCCCGGCGGCGCGACCGAGAATACGGTCCTCGGGCCCTTCCACGTCTCCGGCGCTCCGGAACGCGAGAACGGCACCTCAATCTGCCTTGATGGCAAGGGTGCGCCCTGCATCGTGCACGGGCGTGTCACCGATGAAGACGGAAATCCGATTGCCGGCGCCAGGGTCGATGTCTGGCAGACCAATGACGACGGTTTCTACGATGTCCAGCAGCCGGGGGTTCAGCCGGACATGAACATGCGCGGCGTGTTCACTACCGGCGTCGACGGGCGCTACGCGTTCACCACCGTGAAGCCGCTGCCATACTCGATCCCGACCGACGGGCCGGTCGGCGCGATGCTGGTCGCAATGGGCCGCCATGCGATGCGCCCCGCCCATATCCATTACATCGTGACCGCGCCCGGCTACGAGACGCTGGTGACCCACATCTTCCCCGAGGGCGATCCCTACCTCGACAGCGATGCGGTCTTCGGGGTCAAGGAAAGCCTGATCGTGCCGTTCGAAGGGGACGAGACGGGACATCGCGCGGAGTTCGACGTGCGGCTGAAGACGATGGCGTGATGCCGTACTTCGTTGTCCATGCGCTGGATGCATCCGGCAAGGAGGAGGCACGCGCGGCGAACCGGCCGGCGCATCGCGACAGGCTGCGACGGCACGATCATCCGCTTGCGGTCCGCGTCGGCGGGCCGCTTCTCGACGATGACGGGCGAATGTGCGGGACGATGCTGGTGATCGAGGCAGACAGTCGCAAGGCGGTGGAAAACTACATCGCGGGCGACCCTTACGCGCTGGCTGGCGTCTACGGTACGGTCGAAATTCACCAATACGCCTGGGGCCTTGGACAACCGGACGGGAATCATGGCTGACGCTCTGTCAAAACCCGATCCCTGGCTTTGGCGTTCCCGGCCCCGCGCGCCCATGCCGGGCGTTGCGCTTGGCCCCATCGAGGAGATTCCCGCCGGCCGCGCCAAGGAATATGTGTTCGGCCGCGGCACCACCGTCTTCTCGATGTTCGTCGTGCGGCAAGGCGGCGAACGGGTCTACGGGTACCTGAACCTTTGCCCGCACTACTCGACGCCGCTCAACTATCGCGCCGGCGCGTTCACCAACGACGAGGGCACGAGAATCCGCTGCACCATGCATTTTGCCGAATTCCGGATCGAGGACGGCTATGGTGTGTCCGGAGCGGCGGAACGCTGCTGGCTGGACCCGGTGCCCGTTGTCGTCAAGGATGGGATCATCCACATCGCCACACCCGAGGAGTACGCGGTACGATGACCGGGACCGACGACTTGCCCGCCCGACCCGATGGAGAGGTGGACGTCCGCGAGGTCTTCGGCATTGATGTCGACATGCGCGCGCCGGCTTTTTCCAGGCGCTCCGAGCACGTCCCGGAGATCGACAGCGCCTATCACTTCGACCCGGCGGCGACCATGGCGATCCTGTCGGGGTTTCGCGGCGACCGCCGCGTCCTGGTGCAAGGGCCGCACGGCACCGGCAAGACCAGCCACATCGAACAGGTGGCCGCGCGGCTCAATTGGCCCTGCGTGCGCGTCAACCTCGACAGCCATATCAGCCGGATCGACCTGATCGGCAAGGACGCGATCGTCCTGCGCGAAGGAATGCAGGTGACCGAATACCGCGAAGGCATACTCCCCTGGGCCTATCAGCGCCCTGTAGCGCTGGTCTTCGACGAATACGACGCCGGACGCCCGGATGTGATGTTCGTCATCCAGCGGGTTCTCGAGGCCGAGGGGCGGCTGACCATTCTCGACCAGAACAGGGTGCTGCATCCCCATCCGTCGTTTCGGCTGTTCGCCACCGCCAATACCATCGGGCTCGGAGATCTGACCGGGCTCTATCATGGCACGCAGCAGATCAATCAGGCCCAGCTCGACCGCTGGAATGTCACCGTGCGCCTGGACTACCTGACCGAGGACGACGAGATCGCGATGATCGCCGGCAAGGCGCCGTGGATGGCGGATGGCCCGACGCTTGCGCAGATGGTCCGCATGGCGGGACTGACCCGCGTGGGCTATCGCGCCGGTGACATCTCGACGGTGATGAGCCCGCGCACGGTCCTTTCCTGGGTCGAGAACACGCGGCAGTTCGGCGACGTCGACTTCGGATTCCAGACGGCGTTTCTCAACCGCTGCGACGAGGCCGAGCGCGGCATCTTCGCGGAATATTATCAACGCTGCTTCGGCCGCGACCTGCTCTCGTTGCCGCCAAGTCCGTGGCGGAAATAGCCGTCAGGCGAGGATCTTGCGCAGACCCGCCTGTACGCGCTGCAACTCCGGCAGGAAACGCTCGGCGAGCATTTCTACATTCTCCTGAACCGCGGCGACACCGGCGTTGAGAGCGCCGACAACCACGCCGCGACTGCTCAGGATTGGCACGGCGATCGAGCGGAGCCCGATTTCGATCTCCTGGTCGATCAAGGCATAGCCTTGCGCCCGCACGCGGCCGATCTCGGCGATGATGTCCTCCGGGTCCGTCCGGCTTCTGGCAGTTCGCGGCGTCAGGTCGGAGGCTTCGATGCGCGCCCGGGCGTCCTTTTCGGGAAGTGCGGCGAGCATGACCCGCCCCATCGAAGTGCAATGGGCCGGAAGCCGCGATCCCGGCATCAGCCCGATCGACATCACCCGCCGCTGCTGGGCGCGGGCGATATAGACGATCTCGGTGTCGTCGAGGATGGAGACGGAGACGCTTTCGCCGATGCGTTCGGAAAGCTGATCCAGCCAGGGCTGGACGATCTGCGCCAGCGGCATCGCTGCCAGGGCCCCGATCCCGAGACGCAGGATTCGCGGCGTCAGGCTGAAGAACTTCCCGTCATAGTCGGCATAGCCCAGCTCACGCAGCGTGAGCAGGCTGCGCCGGGATGTGGCGCGATCAAGGCCGGTCTCCTCGGCGATCTGGGTGATGGAGAGGCGCGGGTTTTCCGCCCTGAAGGCCTCGATCACCTTGAGGCCTTTCGCCAGGGAGCCAACAAAATCAGTCGCCTTGGTCGTCATGCGCACAGCTTTTTCCATTATTTGAACAAATGTCAATATACGAACATTTCATGATGACTTGGCCGTGGTTCCATCATACCAAACGGCTCCGCGCCGAATGTCCGGTGAACCGGGGAGCCTCATGAACAAGCAATTGGACAACCTCGCGCAGGCGGTAGCCGGGATCGCCGACGGCGCCAGTGTCATGATCGGCGGCTTCGGCGGTTCCGGCGCGCCGATCGAGCTGATCCACGCCCTGATCGACCAGGGCGCGCGCGAACTCACCGTGATCAACAACAACGCCGGAAACGGACATGTCGGCATCGCCGCGCTGATCGAGCAGGGCCGGGTCGCCAAGATGATCTGCTCGTTTCCGCGCTCCGCCGACCCGCGGGTCTTCACCGAGCTCTACAAAGCCGGAAAGATCCAGCTGGAACTGGTCCCCCAAGGAACCCTGGCGGAGCGGATCCGTGCCGGCGGAGCCGGGATACCGGCGTTCTACACGCCGTCGAGCTACGGCACCGACTTGGCCAAAGGCAAGCCGGTGGCCGAATTCGATGGCCGGATGTACGTGCAGGAACGCTGGCTGAAGGCCGACCATGCGCTGATCAAGGCCGAGTTGGGCGATGCGATGGGCAACCTGACCTACCGGATGGCGGCGCGTAACTTCAACCCGCTCATGGCCACGGCGGCCGCACGCACTGTTGCACAGGTTACCCGCCTCGTACCGGCCGGCGGCATCGACCCCGAGCAGGTCGTTACGCCGGGAATCTTCGTCCACGGTGTCGTGGAGGTCGCGAACCCCCGACAGGAAGAAATCCTCAACCGCGCGGGAGCCTGCTACCCATGAGCCTCGACCTCGCAGCCATCAAGCTCTCCAACGCCCAAATCGCCTGGCGCGCCGCGCAGGACATCGAGGATGGCGCCTATGTCAACCTCGGCATCGGCTTCCCCGAGATGGTCGCGAAGTTCCAGCCGAAGGGCCTTGAGGCGGTGTTCCATACCGAGAATGGCGTTCTCGGCTTCGGCGAGGCCCCGGCGGAGGGAGCGGAAGACTGGGACCTCATCAATGCCGGGAAGAAGGCGATCACGCTGAAGCCCGGCGCGGCATTCTTCCATCACGCCGACAGCTTCGCGATGGTTCGCGGGGGCCATCTCGACGTCGCGATCCTTGGCGCCTACGAAGTGGCCCAGAATGGCGATCTTGCCAATTGGTCCACCGGGCATGGCGGGGTGCCGGCCGTCGGCGGCGCCATGGACCTCGTCCACGGCGCCAAGCGCGTAGCCGTCATCACCGACCACGTGACCAAGGACGGCAAGCCCAAACTGCTTGAACGCTGCACGCTACCGCTGACCGGCGTGGGCTGCGTCACCCGCGTCTATACCTCGCTGGCTGTTATCGACATAGTTGGCGGGCGCTTCGTGCCGCGCGAAAAGCTGCCCGCCCTCTCGCTGGAAGACCTCCAGTCGCTAACCGGCGCGCAACTGGAGGTCGACGGCGCGGTGGCCGACCTGATCGTACCGGAGGTGTGAGATGCGCGAAGCGTTCATTTGCTCTTATGTCCGCACTCCCATCGGCCGTTATGGCGGCGCGCTCTCGGCCATGCGCACCGACGATCTCGGCGCGGTCCCCATCCGCAGCCTGATGGCACGCCACGCCATCGACTGGGCGGCGGTGGACGACGTCATCTTCGGCTGCGCCAACCAGGCCGGCGAGGACAACCGGAATGTCGCGCGCATGTCGGCACTGCTCGCCGGGCTTCCCGTCGAAGTGCCCGGCACGACGATCAACAGGCTCTGCGGGTCGGGAATGGATGCGCTGATCACCGCTGCCAGGGCAATCAAGTCGGGAGAAGCCGATCTCCTGATCGCCGGCGGCGTCGAGAGCATGTCGCGCGCGCCCTTCGTCATGCCGAAAGCGACTTCGGCTTTTTCCCGCGTGAGCGAGGTGCACGACACCACCATCGGCTGGCGCTTCGTCAACCCGGCGATGAAGGCACTTCACGGCGTCGATTCCATGCCGGAGACGGCGGAGAATGTCGCCGACGAATTCGCCGTTTCGCGTGGCGATCAGGATGCTTTCGCGCTGCGCTCGCAGGCAAAGGCCGCCGTCGCCCAAGCCAATGGCCGTCTTGCGCGTGAGATCGTGCCGGTCGCGATCACCGGCCGGAAGGGCGAAGCCGTCATGGTGGAAGCCGACGAACATCCGCGCGCAACGACGCTGGACGCGCTGGCCGCGCTCAAGCCGATCGTGCACCCCGGCGGCACGGTGACGGCGGGCAATGCATCCGGCGTCAACGACGGCGCGGCGGCGTTGATCGTCGCCTCGGAGGCCGCGATCGCAGCCCACGGGCTCGCACCCATAGCCCGCATTCTGGGCGGCGCAACGGCGGGCGTACCGCCCCGTATCATGGGTTTCGGCCCGGCACCGGCGTCAAAGAAGCTGATGGCGCGGCTCGGGCTCGGGCCGGAAGCCTTCGACGTCATCGAGCTCAACGAAGCCTTCGCCAGCCAGGGTCTCGCCACGCTGCGCGACCTCGGCATCGCCGACGACGACCCGAGGGTGAACCCCAACGGCGGCGCCATCGCACTCGGCCACCCACTCGGCATGTCCGGCGCGCGGATCGCCGGCACGGCGGCGCTGGAACTGGCGATCAGCGGCGGCAAGCGGGCACTGGCGACCATGTGCATCGGCGTCGGCCAGGGAATCGCAGTGGCGCTGGAACGGGTCTGAATATCCACATCGGATTATCGGCGCCGGCAGGAGGGCCGTCCTGCGGGAGATCGCGACACGGCGCATGACGCGACCGAGCACTCGCGGTTTACAGACGCCGAAAATCGCTTGACGGACCGGCCCCCTCTTGTCGGATCATGGCACCGACACGAGAATTGCGGGGATCGCCTGATGAACACAGCCGGGAGCAATCCGCGCGCGACGCGGTACAGCAAGGACGACACGGCGCTGCTGTTCGTCGACGTGCAGAAAATGTTCTGCCTTCCCGGCCGCGACCCCGGCCATCCGGAAATGACGGCGGACCACTACTATTTCCGGCGGCTGGCCGGGACCGCCATCCCGAACCAGGCGCGTCTGATCGACGCTGCACGGCGCAATGGCATTCCCGTCGTACACACGATCATCGAGGCTTTGACGGCGGATTGTCGCGACGTCTCGCTCGACCACCGCCTGTCGGGCCTGATGGTGCCGAAAGGCCATCCGGACGCCCAGCCCATCGACGAGCTGACGCCGATCGACAACGAGATCGTGTTGCCGAAAACCTCGTCCGGCGTCTTCAACTCGACGGTCATCGACTACGTGCTACGCAACATGGGAATCACCCGGCTCATCGTCGCCGGCGTGGTGACCGACCAGTGCGTCGACATGGCGGTGCGCGATGCCGCCGACAAGGGCTATCTGGTGAGCCTGCCGGAAGACGCCTGCGCGACCTATTCACCGGAGCGCCATAGCGGCGCGCTTAAAGCCTTCGGCGGCTATTGCTGGGTCACCGATACCGATACCGTCGTCGCCCTGATCGAAAGCGCGGGAAGCGGAGCATGACGTCGCCGATGGACACGCTGGTCACGCTGGTCACCACGGACTTCGCCGGAATCGCCCGTGGACGGGCGCTGCGCAGTTCGGCCTACAAGGACAACGGGCCGAACTCGACCGGCTGGGTCCCGGCCAATATGTCGCTGACGCCGTTCGACGAGATCGCCAGCCCCAATCCGTGGGGATCTTCAGGCGATCTGCGCCTGCTCGCCGATCCTGCCGCCCGCTTCCGCGTAGCGATGCCGGGCGCCGTGTCCCCGCTCGATTTCGTCGCCGCCGACATCGTCGAACTGGACGGCATGCCGTGGCCGCTTTGCCCACGCGCGTTCCTCAAGCAGGCGCTCGCCGACCTTGAGCGCGAGACGGGTATGAGGCTGCTGGCAAGCTTCGAGCACGAATTCCAGATTTTCGGGATCGACCGGCCGCCAGCCCCGTCCTTCTCGCTCAGCGCGTTGCGACGGGCAGACCCCTTTGGTCCGGCGCTGATGGAAGCGCTTTTTGCCGCCGGGCTGGCGCCGGAAAACTTCATCGCCGAATATGGCCGCGACCAGTACGAGGTGACGATCGCACCGGCCGACGGGTTGACCGCGGCCGACCGGGCGATGGCGTTGCGCGAGATCGTCCGCGAGATCGCATCGATTTCCGGCTGGCGCGCCACGTTCGCGCCGAAGACCGCCGTATCCGGCGTCGGAAACGGCGTCCACATCCATTTCTCTCTCGTCAACGCGGACGGCCGGCCGGCGACTCATGATGAACTACAGCCTGGCGGAGCTTCCAAGTCGGCCGGGTCCTTCGTCGCCGGCATCCTCCGTCACCTGCCGGCGCTGACCGCGTTCACGGCGCCGAGCCCCATCTCCTATCTTCGCCTGCAGCCGCATAACTGGTCGAGCAGCTACACCTGGTTCGGTGACCGCGACCGGGAATCGAGCCTCAGGATCTGCCCCGTCAACCGCATCGGCGGCGCCGATCCGGCCCGCGCCTTCAATATCGAGTATCGTCCGGCCGACGCCACGGCCGGACCGTACCTGGCGCTTGGGGTCATGGTGCGCGCCGGGCTTGAGGGGCTTCGCGCCGGGCTTCCCGCGCCTCCGCTGTTCTCCGGCGACCCCGACCTGCTGTCACAGGGCGAACGCGAAGCGCTCGGCCTGAAGCGCTTGCCGGCATCGCTGGCGGCGGCGCTCCGCGAACTCGAAGCCGATGCGACCGTCCGCGGCTGGTTCGATGCGCGCGCCATCGAGACCTATGTCGGCATGAAGCGCAAGGAGCTGGAGCTTGCCGGCGACGCGGTCGACGACGCGCTGTGCCAGCGCTACGCTGCGATCTACTGACTGGCGCCGAGAACGGGGATGCGAGGATCATGGACACCAAGACCTATGCCGGCTTTGTCGCCGCGGCCGAGCTCCTCAACATCACGCTGGCGGCACAGCGGCTCAACATCACCCAGTCGGCGCTGTCGCGACAGATCCAGGGCCTTGAGGAGTCTCTCGGGCTAAGGCTGTTTGAGAAGACCGGGCGCAACATCCGGCTGACCGCGGCGGGGGAAGCGCTGCTGACCCGCGTCAACGGCATCCTTGTTGCCGAACGCAACCTGCGTGCCTTCGCCGGCGACCTCGCCCGCAGCCAGAGCGGACTGCTCAAGATCGGCGCCTGTTCGCAGCTCATCGAGCGCTACCTGCCCCGCTTCCTGCGCGACTGGCGCGCGGCCAATCCGGGCATCGACATCCGCCTGGAGGATGGCGGCGGCCCGGAACTGGCCGAGAAGCTACATGCGGGCACCGTCAATCTGACGATCAGCGCCATGCCCGCCGCGCCGATCGAGCCGTTCGAGGCAGTCAGGCTCGGGGAGCTCGCCTTCCTCGCTGTCGCGATACCCGAGCTCCTTCCCGAGACCAACGCGCCGATCGAGATCACCGATCTGCTGGAAAGCCCGATCCTGACGCTCAACTGCCGTCACGCTTCGCGCGGCGTCTTCGACGCCGCCTGCCGGCTTTCAGGCGCGGTGCCGCGCATCGTGCTGGAAAGCTATTCGCCGCATACGCTGTTTTCCATGGCGGAAGGCGGCAATGGCATCGCCGTGGTGCCTTCGTCGGCCCGCGTTTCGGGCCACGGCATGGTTGCGCGGCCGATCACGCTGCGCGGCGAACTGGTCAAGTTCGATATCTGCGCGATGTCCGACAGCCGCGTGCCGCTGCCATCCTACGGACGGCGTTTTGTCGAGGCGCTGCGTCTCCACATCCTCGCCGAGCAACGCGCGAGCGCCGAGCGCCAGACCGACAGCCGAGCGAAGCTGCACCTCGTCTGAATGCATTCCGGTTCGGAATGGATTTCACGCAAAAACTTTCATTGGACGACTGCTTTTACCGGTCGATACGTTTTCGCCGAGGGTTGATCGCCGGAGCTGATGGCGTGATCCCTCATGCAAGGGGCACGGATGGGCGGAAACGGTCAGAAGCTCTGGCAGAACCTCAATCAGGAGCGCATCGTGCTGCTGGTAACGGTGCTGATCTTCGCAGCTGCCTCGCTGACCCTCTCGGGTTTTCTGACTGCCGCGAACCTGATCGCCATCGTTCGCTCGATCGCCGTCCTCGGCATCCTCGCGCTCGGCATGTCGCTGGTCATCATCGGCCGCGGCATCGACCTGTCGATGGTCGCGGTGATGGCAATGTCGGTCGCCTGGTACCTGCAACTGCTCGGGAGCGGCATGGACGATCGATCCGCCCAGCTTCTGGTGCTCGGCGGCGTCCTGGTCATCGGGCTGCTCAACGGCTTCCTCATCGCCTATGCGGAAGTGCCGGCAATCTTCGTCACGCTCGCCAGCGGGTCCTTCGTGTTCGGCTATGTCCGCTCGCAGCTGATCCCGTCGGACGCGGTGCCAGTACCCCCGGGCCACTGGGTCGAACTGCTCGGCGGGCTGCGTTTCCTCGGCGTGCCGATCGAAGTCTATCTGTTCGCGGTGCTGTCCTTCGCGGCTTTCCTGTTCCTGCGCTACACCAAATGGGGCCGCTACGTTTACTACGCCGGCGACAATCCGGTCGCCGCGCGCAACGCCGGCATCCCGGTCCGTCCGATGCTGGTGCTGCGCTACGTGCTGTCGGCGCTGATCGCCTACGCCGCCGGGCTGCTGACCGCTGCAAGCCTGCATTCGATCAATACGCGCGTGGTCAACTCCACGCTGCTTTACGACATCGTTCTGGTGGCCGTGATCGGCGGCATCGGCCTTTCGGGAGGCAAGGGCGGCGTGCGTAACGTGCTCGTCGGCGCGGCGCTGATCGGCATCATGCTCAACGTCATGACGATCATCGACATTCCGCTGCTTTATCAGAACCTTATCAAATCCACGATCCTGCTCTTCGCGATCGTCGTCGACGGCGTACTGAACCCGCGCGACGAACAGACGGCGCAGCAAGGGGATATCTAGAGCCTGACAAAGAGACCTGACCACTCCAGAAGGAAAAGGAGGACGACATGAGGTTTTTGAGGACAATCCTGGCCGCCACGGCGATTTCGACCGCGGCGCTCGCCGCCCTGCCGGCGTTTGCGCAGGACGCGACCCCGGCAGCTTACGCCGCGGCACTGAAGGGCAAGCGTGTCCTGATGGTGCCGATGGCCATGGGCTTCGACCTTGCACAAGGCTGGGCCGCGATCTTCAAGCGCGAAATCGAATCGTTCGGTGGCGTGTTCGAGACCCGCGATCCGAACTGGAGCGTGGAAGCCGGCGCGCAGGCGCTGACCGAGGCGATCTCGTCGGACCCGAAACCCGATGTCCTGATCGTCATGTCGCCTGACCTCAACTCCTACTCCA
>WPCK01272498.1_pt1 | contig 55772 bp, 51 predicted proteins | sample 5399851 | NCBI WGS metagenome assembly WPCK01 (sample SAMN12869471, study PRJNA574797) | sludge metagenome | isolation source: wastewater treatment of pH11 | place: China:Beijing | collected 2019-05-20
TAATGACTCATATTGGCGCGCAGATAAGCGTCAATGAAGGGTTCGAGCTCACCTTCGAGTACTGACTGTGCGTCTGTTGTTTCGTATTTTGATCGGCTGTCTTTGACCATCGTGTATGGGTGCAAGACATAGTTTCTGATCTGATTACCCCAAGCGGCCTTTTGGTCAGGGCCTTTCAGTTCACTCACCTTTTCGGCGTGTTGTTCGATTTTTAGCTGGGCGAGTTTGCCACGCAATATTTTCATGGCAGTTGCTTTGTTCTGTATCTGACTTCGTTCATTCTGCACGCTAATCACAATTCCCGTTGGTATGTGAGTTATCCGTACCGCAGAGTCAGTCGTGTTCACGCTTTGCCCTCCGTGACCACCAGCTCGGAAAACATCGATCCGCAGATCTTTGTCATCTATTTCAAGTGATGTATCTTCCTCAATATTTGGCACGACTTCAACCAGTGCAAAGCTAGTTTGGCGTAAACTATCGGCATTAAAAGGGCTTAAACGCACCAATCGATGTACGCCATGCTCACCCGCTAGTTTCCCGTAGGCATGATCACCATCGATAGCAATCGTTGCCGACTTAATCCCCGCTTCATTACCGGCAGACTCGTCAATGACTGTCGCCTTCCAGCCTTTCTTTTCTGCATAGCGCAAATACATTCGTTCAAGCATCTGCGCCCAATCCATAGCATCTGTTCCACCTGTACCAGAATGAATGGACAGCACAGCATCATAATCATCATAGGGCCCATTGAGCATCAGACCAATTTCGAGAGTCTCATATTCTTTCTGTGCCTTTGCGAGCTCCACATCTATTTCAGAATCCATCGAGTGATCCTGCATGGCATGTAACTCCACAAGATCAGTAACTTTCTTCTCGAGCGCTCGCCAGGGCTCTATCCGGGTTTTGAGTCGAGCAATTTGCTTGCTTTTAATCTGAGCTTTGTCGACATTGCTCCAGAAATCAGGATCAGAACTCTCAGCTTCAAGTGTTGTTAACTGACCTTCAAGCGCTTCAATATCTAGCTTCAGAAGTGCATCTGTGACGGATTGCAGGAGATTTTGTAATGATTGCATACTTCTAGCATACCGTAATTAACCACACACTCACACTGATGATAGTTGAACAAATGAACTGTTCAACTATCTAGTCGTGATAAATAACAAGGAAAAGAGCTCCTGTTTTGGGAGCTCTTAATACTTTGATTTTAGTTTGTTAGCGACTAAGCAGTGACTTGATTAGTCCGCGTTTGCTGTTAACAAACGCTCTGACTGCTGCACCCATAGCACCGATGCCGATTACCGCTGTTGCTGCACTACCAGTTCGAGGCAATGTAGTTGGGGTTTCAGGGTTTGGTGTTACCGGTGGAGGCGTAGTCGTGCCTTCGATAGTCACTTCACAGACATCTACAGTAGTGCCTTTGTCAGTTACGATGACAGCACTTACTTTGTGCTTGCCGTTATCGACGAAGTCGTAGTTGATTGTTTTGTTTCGACTTTCAACTTTCTTTCCACCATCGATTGTAAAGATATACTTCACAGCTCTGGCGTTTTCAAGCTTCTCGGTTACAGTGAGTTTGTAGACATTATTTCTAATGTTCTCAGCTGTTAGGCCTTCGCACTTATAGATTGGTGGCTTACATTCTTTACGCACTACTGTTCTAGCTTCGTTATAGAACTCATTAGTACCTTCAGCTCGCACAACACCAATGTTTTTCAGAGTTGTTACTCCACACTGGAACTTATCCTCATCATCGAGCTTCACCTTGAAGTAAACAATCGCATTTGCATTTGGTAAGTAATTACCGATCTCGATGCCACCTTTGGTGACATTGTTTGTAGTATCTGGACGTCCATTTGGGAAACTACCGTTCTTAACAGTCGTACTACCGTTAACGTATTTGACGAATGGTGGAAGGTTATCACCTATGACAAGCTTGTTTAGCTTTGTCTTACCAATGTTTTTTGCATTAATCGCGTACTCTAATGTATCACCAGGCTTTGCTTCGTTCTGTCGTACCCATTCTGTCTGACCGACTTTGCGGACAAATTTGTCTACACTGATGTTAGTCTGCTTTACCTTGACCTTGATTGTAACGATTGAAGTGTACGGGAAACAACCAGGGATATTGCCATTAAGTCGATCATAACCAATTTGAGTACCAGTAGTTACGACACTGTCAGGCAGTTGAGTGTTCATCGCGTTAGTAAGGATTCGGGCTGAACCTGGGACATATTCTAGCTCAAATGGCTTGCTTCCATCACCTTGGATATCAACGGTATCAGTTACCGTACCAGGGCGAGCGTTGTCAGCACTAATGTAGGCTGTTGCTCGCTGTTGTTTGCTATTACCGGTTGGAAGAGCAATCTTGACACGAGTATTTCTAGCAATTCCTACTCCACTATCATTGTAATATTGGTTAGCGTTGTTATGAACATATACTCTAAGAGTCAGCTCATCTTTGCCAACTGCGTTAACTGCATCAGTAAATCCACCAGGATTAGTATTCGCGGCGTCTTTACCGTCAAAGAATGTTCGCTCATCACCATATACATCGGTACGAACGAATGAGTTAAAGGCAACATGGTCAAAGCCAGCTCGATCAGCCGGATTAGTCCAGTCTAGAATTGGTCGCTCAGGACCCCATCCAGCCATTACATTTCCACCTGATACTGCAATCACTGATGCGGCTACAATAGCTACAACTATATGCTTCTTACTTACTTTCTTTACGAAAGTGCTAATTGACTCAAAAACTCGGTTCATCGCAACTCCTTGCTCTCACTTAGAGCGATTAATGTATCTATTAAAGCACATGTTTAATATTAATGCAAGTATATTATTTAGCATAAGCTGTATCACGATAAATTACTACTGTTAGAACTTCTAAATCTGGGGATGTGTCGGTGTAGCTTTTGTTGTTTGTGCCTAATGGCAACGCCGTCGCTTACGCAACAACTCAAACAGCTACACCGACGGCGTGATCTTCTTCATCCCATCGTCGGTACTCGGTTTTTTATAAGCTTGCCGCTTAAGGTAGACCGTAAACCTCAGTACTCTCTGGTTATTAGCCACATGCGCTGGGCGCTAGGCAGGTCAGAGTACGGACCTTTTTGTGTGACGACGTCACAGCGTTAGAGAGGAACCTCTCCGCTGTGGTCATCACCTGATCCTGCGCTAGGCGCAGGGTTGGTAGTGCCGAGGGGGGGTGGGCCTGGGACAGGTCCACTCGGGGTATCGGCACTGCCGGATGGTGCAGTTCCACCTGTGTCACTCCCTCCCGGAGGTGGGGGTGACGGAGCCGGGGTCGGCGGGTTGAACACCGGCAATGGCGGAGCCGAGACATACGGAATGTCTCCGTTGTTTCCTCCACAGTTGCTTTGCCCACACCCAGTGACCGGATTGCCCGGGTTTTGGGTGTTGACATCACCAGTGTCGTCCTTCGGACAGTTGGGTCCCACGCAGGGAACTGTCGTCGCGGTCGGCGTCGTCGTTGACGTCGTATTCGGCGTCGTCGTTGACGTCGTGTTCGGCGTCGTCGTTGACGTCGTCGTCGGCGGTGGCCAGTGTGGCGGGTTGTGCGGGTTACCCGGCGGGCTTCCTGGCGGGTTGCCAGTTGGTCCGTGTGGCGAAGGCCACTGGGGGGTTGTGTTGAACCCGAACAGATTGACACGCCAGCGATTGAGGCAGTCGGTGAAGACTCCCTCCGTGGGATCGAGTTGCAATCCCTCGCTGGTGCGTACCAACGGAAGCAAGGTCACGCGGACCATGCTCTGACCGTGCACGAACTCGGAGAGCTGATGCTCCTCGAGACCTCGAGTGTTGATGACTTCCGCGTACCGAAGTACGGGCAGTCGCTCGGGGTGCTCGACACCATCCTCTCGGGCGATACTGCGGGCTTCCGCATCGCTGACGTTGTTCACGCCGACGATTACGATTGCCCTCGCGTCGAGGTTGTTGTCCCGTTGCCGTTGGCACCAGGTGGCGGTGTCCTCCCAGCCAAAGCGGAAGTGTCCGTTGACCTGGAACTGCTGGGCGTACCACTCCATCCCGTGCTGGCGAATCCGCTCGCGCAGATCACACCAGTCGGTGAGGAGGCCCGTGCTCCGGACGTCGTCGTTGACGACGGCAGGCGCTTCGGGCGTGTCCGTGACTACGGACGCTGGTACAGGGGAAGAAACACCCGGACCGTCGCCGACGAAGTCGAGCTTGCGCTCTTCTCCATCGTTTTCGACGACCGTTGCGTCATCTTCTTGACCGGATGGGTCGGTGTTATTCGCACCGAGCTGCTGAACTGAGATGTCCTCTCCACCGCTGCTGCAGCCAGCTGCGAGGAGCGCCACCACCATGAGGGCGATGACGATGGACGTGAAACGTCGCATGATTTCCTTTCTTGCGACAAGACGTCTTTTGGGCGTACACGTGCCCGGGTATCCGTCGGAAACCCTTGGGAGAGCATTTTTATTTTCAGTGAGTGCTCAGCTCACCAACCTGTACAAAACCAGGATTTAACCGACCTCAGTCGGGAACGTAATCGTCTGCGACGTGCGCCAACACGATCCCGACGACGATGGAAACCATCGCGCCGACACCACGCCAGAAGCGCACGCCCTCGTCGACGGGGCTCTGGAAGACACGCTCCCAGATGCTGTCGCCGACTGCCGTACCGATGACGAACGCCACCACCACCAACAGTGCGGTCACCCACGCAGGGATGTCCATGTCGGCGATGAAGAGCCCGATCACGAGGAAAGCCGCGATGGCCAAGACAGCGAATGCCGCCAAGGCGTAAGCCGCGTCCTCGTGCCAGGAGTTGGTGACGAAGTCACACTCCTTCGGCTCCTGCCCGGTCACCAGCTCGATCTGGTCGAGGGTGGCCCGGCTGATGGTGTCGGCCTCGTGGCAGACGGTGAACACCGAGTTGGGCGGGGCGTAGTCGCTGCCCTGCTCTTCGGCCTGGTCCACCAGCTGCTCGAGCCGGAGCGGCACCTCGTACCCAGCGACTTCGATGTCGCCGTTGAGGAACCACCCAGTCAAGCCGGTGGCGGCCAGCATGATGATGCAGATGACGGTTACACGCCAGCTGAACTCCATGGTAATGCCTCCTTCTCCGGATTGGGTCCGGGGTAAGGTACTGCTTGGAGGCGCGGTGCCTCCGGTTTGTACGATGTCCCCAGACGGGGTTACGTAGCATCCTGACCACTTAAAAAGTGAGCAAAATGCTACGTAACTGTCCAGATAGAAGATTGTGTACTGTTTATCTGTTTGTTTTACGATAAGAAACACCTGATTTCATCTGTTAGCAAGATATAAATACCTTACAAACTATCAGTCAGAGTGAATCTATGACGATAAGATAGATCACATTTTGCCGCTCAACCTACTCAGTAACGATTTACAGATGTAAATGCTACTTTCTCGGGAGCAGCACAACACACGCAATTGGCTTTCATGTTCTGCGGCATGTCGCTAATTGCGTGTGTAGGGCTGCCCCAAATTAGGCTAAACGGAGTTAAAGTAAACTATCGTGATACAACTTGTTAATATACACAAACAACCTGCGAAAGACGGTCAAGACAGCAAAAGACTCTGAAAAACATATTTTCAGAGCCGCTTAAGCTATCTATTTAGGTACTAATCAGACTTAACATGCACCGGGTCCACCTCACATGCCGCAGAGTGATGATGCATAGATAATATCATTATGTAATGTTTTTGTCAATAGGAGTAATATGTTGAATATTACTTATGCTTATATGCTGCACTGGCATACAGGACCTATCAATAGAGCCTAATCTAATGATCACCGATTAAGTTGTAGTAAATACTACGTTTTGATTAACGGTTTATCTGATACCATTCACTAAGCGTCTTGCGAAGTAATGGATTCTGGAACAAATCACTGCTATTGCTGTGTAACTCATCCATGTATGGAGCTCCGTAGATTTGCTCAAGGGCATTGAACTGATAGAATACGTCGGCTTGATTGTGTCCACCACCAGCGAACCATTGCTCCAACTCACCTACTCGAGCACTAGATATCATCGCATCTTGTGAGCCAATTGCGTTGGCAGTATCAGCAACTGATTGTACCGAATTGAGCGCTGAGCCGAGACGACTATATGCTTCATCTGATAGTTGTGTGGCACTAGCTGAGGCTCGTTCCAGAGCATTAGACATGTTGACACCAGGGTTTTGCTCGCCATATTCCATCATACGACCCCAGTTATATCTATCAGCTGATGTCATATTGTCTTGCCAGTATCGTGTGAAATATTCAGTCTGTGATTCACCAGGTTGGGCAGGTACTCCATCAAAGGTGTCGAATGGGTTATTTGGTATCCTACCACCAATTTCTTTACCAACTCCACTTCCCGTTCCATCGGTTACACCGAATACGTTGCCTAGTACTTCACCGACTACCGCACCACCGATTACACCGGCTGCACCCCAGTAGATAGCGTGTCTGTTGCGAGATGAGCGAGCTTCTGCGTCGAGGCCACTATCTTCATCTTCTACGCTACTTTCCCAAAGCCGATCAAAGGCTTCGTCTTCAGTAGAATTCTGAATTGTTTCAATCTGTTGTTCGAGTTTATCGCCGTATGCATTGTAGAAATCGTCAACTGAACCTTTCGATCCATCAGCTCGTCTGTTTGCAGAACCACGAATGGCGCGGAATAGACCAACACCAGCTACGGCAACTCCTCCTCCGATGACACCAAAGCCAAGGCCAAGTGGGATACCAAACGCAGCACCAGTCAGTATTTTACCAACCGTACTCATATTGGCATATTTATTCTTTACAGATGCCAAGAAGCCTGTTTGTCGGTCAATCTCAGCACGCGTCATCCCATGAGCAGTATCAATTGCTAATATCGTTGCGAACTGTCGCTCTTCGCCAACTGTTGCTGTTTCACCAATCTCATCTTCGTAAGCTTCAAGAAGTTCCTCTTGAGCATCCGCCATGACATCAGCTAAATGGTCTTCAGCCTGTCGAATTAGTCGCTGACCCCAAGCACGATTCTTGTATCGGATACCGGAACCCTTAAGTCCAGCTACTCGGCGCTTGGCAAGAGTGTTAATTGCATCATTTAATTCATCGCGTGTTTCATCGCTGAGATATTCACTTATGATATCGTCAGCTTCATCGAGTAATTCGGTTGTATCGTCAGTTTCTTCTTCGTCGTCGTCTACCTCGTCAGGATCATCTTCTTCATCGTCATCATCATCTTCATCTTCATCTTCTTCAAATTCATCAATAATGTCTTCAATTAGCTGATCAAGTGCATCTTCTGGGTCAACCCCTGGATATACTAACTCTGCAACTTCTAAAACCTGGTCATATTCATCGTCACTGAGTTCTTCCCAGTCAATTTCACCATCCATGACAGCATTAAGTGCTTCAGCAAAATCAAGTTCTTCGTCCAAATCATAACCAGCTGCATCAACAGCTTCAATTGCATCAAATACATCTTCTCGTTCCATGATTTCTCCTTATCTACACCTAACGCAAAATCGACGACTTTGAGTTATTAAGCAATACATTAGCATAAAGTTTTATTTAATGCAAGTACTTTGTGAATAAACTTATTATGCTTACTATTTGACATAGTATTGACATTTATGGTGTTTATTGCTACAATATAGTCCGTTTTCAGGGTGGAGATCTTGAAACAGAACATTGATAACAGATTGCGTAGTGTAGATGAGCACTGGGTGTCGACAAAGCTTTTGTCGCTAGCCAGTGCTCATGTTGCTAATAGCACCCCGTGTTATTGGGTTACATACATGAGCAATCGCACACGATGAAGTAAGGAACCTCAAAAGTTGTAGCCTTTTCAATGAGGGCGGCGTTTTGTAGATTAATTTGATTTAACCTATAGGACGCCTCCCTCAGGGAACTAAATATGGACACACACGTCCAGGCTAGCGCACAGCGCGATCAAGAAACGGAGACACACATGTCACTCGACGACAAGGCCAACAAGGCCAAGAAGCGCCGGATCAAGCGCATCGACGATACCGTCGGTGACGTCGCGGACGCGCTCCTCGAAGCCGAGAAGAAGGCCAAGAAGGGCGACGCCGGTGACCTGGTCAAGATCGTCAAGGCGATCAGCGGCGACGCCGAGCCCAAGGCCACCAAGACCGACGACAAGCCGCCGACCAAGAAGGCCGACGACAAGCCGCGCACCCGTCGCACCCGCTCCACCAACAAGGGTGACCCCACCACCAAGACCTCGACCCTCAGGTCGAACCTGCGCGGTCGCAAGTAGGGGTTCCTCTGGAACAAGCCCCCCTCGGGAGGCCATCGTGTGCGCTAGGCGTGGAGAAGTGGAGGGAGCTCTGATTGAAGTCGTTCAACGACACCCAATCATCTCTCCCCACTTCCCACGCCGCACACACCAAGTTTGTACAAAGATACTTGAGCAGAAACTCTATTCTAAATCTACTCAGCTACCCCTGTACAACCTTCAAAGACCTTCAAATTTATGTCTATTAGCTATGAAAGGCCCGGCCTTTCAAGACAGCCTTTTAGGAATAGATTCAACCATTATGAAAGGCCCGGCCTTTCATTCGTGTGCTAGATCATGTCTGATTTTATCTAGTGTGTTTTTATAATCGACGTAATCGGCTACGAATTCGGCGTAATCAGTGTGTTCATCACTGAACATACTCAATACTCGATGTGATGATAGCCATTTTGCCTTCTGATTGCCTAAGTAATACTGATAACTCGAGTATGGATAATGTTGATAATCTTCACTTATATCTAGTGGGTTCAGATGAATGTAGCGACTAATATGCCAGATGTATTTATCTTCCAAAATGGGACTGGCCTTGTAGCGATCCTGAAATAAACTCCCAACTCTTGGGTATTTCTTATTAAAATACATACTATAAGACGTCATTGCCCTCTGTAATAGCTCTTTCATTCCATCCACATCGCGTTGATATATAAGCAGATGGAAATGATTGGGCATCAGACAAAATGCAACTAATTCAACCTGTTGAGACAAATCCTTAAATGGCATTCCCCTCTTATCTTTAAGTCCCTCGTTTCCCAGATAGCGCTTAAACTGCTGGAGAAAGTAACCGTAATCTTCAGCTTCCATAAATACGTTGCGCTTCTCTACTCCACGGTTATAGACGTGATAGAACGTGTCAGGCAAGTACGGTTTTATTCGATATTTACTCGGCATACATCCACTCTACTATGAAAGGCCCGGCCTTTCATAGTAGAGTGAGAAAATATTAAAAGGACCAAACTTTTGTTTGGTCCTTTTCTCGCTCGCTGATATTAGCAAGAGTTATTACTTACGGAACAGTAGCGACTTGATCAGGCTACGTCGGCTTCGGATGTAGCTTCCAGCAGCACTAGCCATCAGGCCAGTTCCACCTAGAGCGGCTGCAGCATCAACGGGACCAGTTCTTGGTAGAGTTGTTGGCTGAGTTGTTACTGGTGTAACAACTACTGGAGCCATGACACAGTTACCGTTGGCATCTTTGATCATGCCGGCTGGTACTTCGGCCTGCATACCAGCGATGTTGGGACATACGTCTACAGGTGTAACGCAGTTGCCGTTGGCATCTTTGATCATACCGGCTGGGATCTCCGTCTGTTTACCGTCGATGTTGGGACATACGTCTCCAGGGATCGGGTTGATGACACAGTTACCAGATGCATCGCGGTAATAACCTGCAGGAACTTCTGTCTGCATACCATCGATGTTAGGACATACGTCGACTGGGTTATTTGGGGTAACACAGTTACCGCTGGCGTCTTTGATCATGCCGGCTGGGATAGTGGCTTGATTGCCAGCAATGTTTGGACAGACGTCTACAGTTGTTGGTGGAGGTGGTGGTGGAGGAGGGGTACATGGTCCACCACCTATTTTGTAGTTAGCAAGAGCATCCTGTGGATACTGGTAGTTAGCATCTCCATTAATTGATTTTGGACGCAATTGACCTAGTAAGTCAGCCTGCCAATAAGAACACTTTGGAATGCCAGTCGAAATTGTGTGTGTACCAGGACCGTAGGTGCTACTTGAATAACCATAAAATTCTTGGCTAGATAAAGGTTGTCCAGAAGCGTTTTTGAGTTTCCAAACAGCTAAGGCAACTGGTTTTCTACAGGTAGATGCACCGGTTACTCTTACAGTAGCAGATACAGCAGTTCCGGCAGAGTTGACCTTTATCCCATTATTACTTGGCCCGTCAACAATTGAGAGACTACAACCATTTCCAGCAGCGCTAACTTTTTCAATACTCGAAAGTCCAACAACGCTTAAAGTCACGGCCGTTAGTAAGCTAACTGAGATTAATAGTAATTTGTTCATATCGTTTATCCTTTTAAGATTATTAATTTTTTACAATTACATAATAGCATACAAGTTAATTATTGTCAATACTTAGATTTCTTTTGCTTATGTTTGTTTATAGCCAGTCTCTATTAACTTTTCAAATAGTCAGTAAATACCTTTTCGTAACTCTGCGGTCCGAGGAATATTTTCTTGCTTTCAAGAGTTAATTTAACATCATCAAAGGCGAAATGGGCTAATTCTTTCCAGTCACCGCGAGCAATTGCGTCCCTAATTGCTGAACGAACTTCATTTATTTCTGCCACACATTCAAATGGTCGCCTATCGGTCATACCTATCAAATCCCGAAATATTGGCATCAGCGCCCGATCTGCTACTAGATTCTTACCGTTAAACATATCTATAAGTTCGGACTTAGGAATAAGTGGTGCAAATAGGACAAAAGCATTTATGCATTTGCTACAGTTGCCACACCATTTGAGTTCGGAGGTATCATTCCCCTGTTTGTAATTAGCCTGATTGCACGACGACCATTGTCCCTTAAGTTTTTTAAACATTCCTGATTCTACAAATAGCCGATGGATATCTCGTTCCGAGAGGCATCGTAACAGCGAGAAGTAATTAATGTTTGAAGCAATCGATTGCCGGATATAATTCGCCATTGCCTGCTCAAAAGCGCTTGATTTGGAAAACTGATGATTGATTGCCTGACCTCTATATACTGTAGTGGACTCATCGGCCGATGATTCGTGACTGAGTACAATGTCGGAAAACCCATATAGCACAGATGTAGCCGTCATAATCACCCCAACTATTGCCGAGAAAGGTACGTGACCATTGTAGGCACCGGCTTTATTTTCGATGAATAATTGAGGGTCGATTGTACGTTTGACGATTAATGGATCACCAAATTGGTTAATAAGAGATGGGAAGTGTCCATCAGTGGTAACATAAAGTGGTGTAAACGTGATATCAGCACTCCTTAACATCGAGGCTGTCAGCAAGCTATCTTTGCCACCACTCATCGGTACGACTACGCCTGAACCAGGGACCGGAACCGGTTTTACCGCCTCGGAAGTATTTGGTTCAAAAGTAGGAAGTTTGGAGAAATCTAGATTATTTGTGTAGAGAAATTCACCAAGTCCATTGCGATAAAGAGAATTAAGAAACGAGGCTTGGTCATCTGTTAACTGATATGGATGTGATATTTCTGGAGCGAGATAGGATTTAGCATATGAGATTCCAACAACTAGGTGGAGTAACTGAATTGCTTGATTGAGTGTCTGCAGATCTGGAGTTTGCCTAAAAGGCATATTCCACTCTAATACCTCGGTAAAATGAAGCTTATTATCGTAAGAGTAGTGCAAGCTAATCTTGCCACTAGATTGGTCTAATTTATAACCATCGAAGTTAAAGGAGTTAAAAGTCTTCATAGTGAATTTACAACCTGCTTGAATTGTTCACCTCTGTCTTTATAAGATTTGAACATGTCGAAGCTACTTGATCCTGGGCTGAGAAGTACGATGTCATCACTGACTGCTTTTACTCGAGCTGCTTCGACAATATCTGACATAGTCCCATCTACAATCTGATAACGATTAAAGCTTCGCTGTGTAAGTAATACTTCAAGCTTTGGAGCTATTTCTCCTATCAAAATTGCTTGTTTACAATCTGTTAGTGCGGCGGCAAGCCCATCAAGCGTAACGTTTTTATCAACCCCTCCGATAATGGCAATGACAGGTGAGGAAAACGACTTCATACCTGCTATTGCCGCTGCTGGCATGGTAGAAAAACTATCGTTGTAGTACTTCACATCGTTAATTTCTCTCACAAACTCAAGTCGATGCTCGAGACCCTTAAAACTACTAATACAATCAATAATTGCCTGTTTGTACTGATCTAGATCTATATTTTTACTTGCAGAATAGGCTTCGAGAGCTGTTAGTGCAGCGCAAATATTCTCGATGTTATGGCTACCAATCATACCAACTTGGCTAACTGGCATTAAGGCTTTTCCTTGAAAATAGATCTGAGCTTCTTCAACATGAGCTGACGGTGCCTGCATATATGGACGCTTGTCGGCTGGTGACTTTGCAACAATTGTTTGTACATTTGGGTTCGTAGGATGGTAGATGAACACATCTTCGGGTTTCTGATGAGTCGTAATATTAGCCTTAGCTGCAATATATTCGTCCATATTTGGATGCCAGTTCAGATGATCTGGTTCGATCATCAGACAAACTGCAATATCAGGAGAGACATTACAATCAATTAATTGAAAACTCGATAACTCGAGTACAACGACATCTGATTGGTCTACATCATCAAGAAAACTAAGCTTTGGAGTCCCGATATTGCCACCAAGCCATGCCTTCTGACCAATAGTCTCGAGAAGTTTCACAATCAGAGTCGATGTCGTGCCTTTGCCCTTTGTCCCAGTGACCCCAATTGTTACGGCTGGGCAGTTCGCTAAAAAGTACTGAGTGCTGGTGGTGATATTCGAATACCTGGAAAGCAATTCTGGACGAATTGATGGCGAACGAAATATATGATCAAAATCATTTAGCTTATCAAGATAATTAAGTCCAAATTGAGATTCATAATCGTCCGTTTCCGCAAGCTGCGCTTTCTCATCACATATCGTGACTAGAGCTCCATGGTTTTTGAGAAAGGCGGCTGTTGCCTGTCCTTCAACCCCAAAACCTACGACTGCAATCTTCTTATTGGTGAAATCCATATCTGTATTCTACAGAAATTAATCGATTTATTCCTTAAAAAGAGTCTTGAACTGATCTCGTAATCTGTTTGCTTCCACCTGAGAAGAGTTCCCCAAAATGCCAAATCCCCAAGTTTTTTGTTTTAGAAAGGACTGGGCGGTTCGCGTAATATCAGCTTTTTGAACTGATCTAATCTGATCTGGAATTGACATATAGTCCTCAATCGATTCGTCGAACATATAGCGTTCACTGTAACCGCGAACGTGATCGGAAACCCGCTGTGAACCCCGTTGAAATCTACCAATAGCTAATTGTTTGGCAGCTTCTATGTCTGTCTTATTCAGCTTACCATCGGCGATTCTGCCCAGCTCAGCCCGAATTAATCTGGTTAAGGCATCAGCGTTTTCATTGTTTACATTGGCACCAAACCACCAAGAACTATAGTTTTTCGAACGACTGACACCCGAACCCATGCCATAGACAATTCCCTTCTCCCGTGCTGTACCTAATATCCGTGAGTGTAATGTGCCTGTTAAGATGTCATTTAGGATATTCATGGCTTCGCATTTTTCTTCGTTGAGTCGCTTATCGATATACATATCCAGATAAAAATGCAGTTTCTTAACATCCGTGTGTTCTAGGTAAAGTGCCTTATCAACAGTGACAGGTGTTTCCTCCGGGAGTTCAAACCGACTACCTTTCGGCATAGCTTTCATACCATCGCGTAAATTCTTTAGGAGTTTGGTTTTCTTGCCATAGATCGGTCCAGCAATGATAAAGCGAAGATTATTTGTTCCATGAGTAAGATGATAAAACGACCGAACGTCATCAAGTGTGATAGCTGGTAATTGGAGAACTCTTTGTTCATCGGTATAGATCGGTAGTCCGGCCTTTTGAGCTAAAGTCCCGCCAAGCAACCTGAAATAATTATTATAAAAACCGGTTAATTCTTCGTAGACATTACCCTTCTCGCCTCTGAACTCCTCATCGAGGAATACTGGTTTAGCCAGTGCTAGAAGTTGTAGCTCCAAGACGCGTTCCCATTCGAATTCAGCACATTCTGAATCATAGGTAACATGCCATTTGCTAGTGGTTGCATTATGATACGCGCCATTTTTCTCGAATTCAGCCCCGTAAAGCTTAGCTTTGGCGAAGCGAGCGTTGGCGCCAAACATCATATGTTCTAATAAATGCGGTACATCCCATTTATCTGGCGGTGCAGTAAAATATCCAGCCCGAAAACAAAACATATATGACATAACTGTGGCATTAGGGATGTTGATTAATAATCCCCGTGCACCATTTCTAAGACTAATTTCTTCAACCGTGTGTTTCAATACAGACCTTCCCTATTGGCTAACTGATTGCTAGGCATTCTAATCTAATTAATCGATTTGGACAAAAACTATTTGCGAGCCTTTTTCTTGCGTTGTCGCGCTTGTTTCTTTTTCTTACGGACAACATCCTTGGATTTAGTCTTATTACTATCACCTTCACCAGAGGTAAAAGTACGTTTGCGTCGTTTAATTTGGGTTTTGGTCAGTGTTCCATCACTTTCAGTGGATTGCCCGGCAGCTTTGGTTAATTCTGTCTCTAATGTGTCATCTACTTCATCAACCCGAGGCCTTACTCGGAATATTGCTCGAGAAATTTCAGATGATAAATCTGCAGTCATTTCATCATATAGCACTGAACCCTCCCGACGATACTCTACCAACGGATCTTTTTGACCTATCGATCGCCAGCCAATTCCCTCTCGCAGATGCTGCATTGCTTCGAGCTGTTGCATCCAAAGGTTGTCTAGTATTTGCAGATAGACTTCTCGCTCGACAAAGCGCATTGTCTCGGTTCCGAATTCCTTTTCTCGGTTTTTGTATTCTTTATTTGCAATTTTAATCGCCTCGTCCAGCATTTCATCATCAGGAGTTTCTTCTAGTTTCTTGCGATTTTTACCACTAAGGGGAATAACGGTGCCGATTTCTTTGACTAGTTTCTCGGTCACAGTTTCGTCTTTCTCTGGTGCAGGTGGTTGAGCAATCAAGGTTGTAAGTTCTTGCTCAATTGCCTGCCAAATATCTTTCTGGATGTCTTCTGATTGAAGAATCTCTTTTCGTTTACCGTAAGTGGCTTTACGCTGTCGGTTCATCACATCATCGTAATTAACAACCTGCTTTCTGCTATCAAAGTGATGATTCTCAACTTTCTTCTGGGCATTGAGCAATGCTTTGCTGACTGATTTATTTTCAATCGCAGTCTGTTCACTGACCCCTAGTTTTTCCATAAACCCAGCGATTCGTTCACCACCAAAGATGCGCATCAAATCATCCTCGAGACTCACATAGAATTGAGTTGCCCCTGGATCGCCTTGCCGACCCGAACGACCTCTGAGCTGGTTATCTATTCGCCGTGCTTCGTGACGCTCGGTTCCAATCACGAATAGACCGCCCAGTTCTCTAACACCTTCGCCGAGAACAATATCAGTACCCCTACCAGCAATGTTCGTTGCCAATGTAACGGCTGCCTTTTGACCAGCTTTTGCGACAATGCTTGCCTCTCGTTCATTATTCTTGGCGTTAAGAATCTCATATTTAACACCTTCTTTGTCGAGAAGGCCTGCTACTAATTCGTTTTTTTCAACCGACACGGTACCAATCAAAACCGGTTGTCCTTTTTCTTGCAAAGCCTTTACCTCTTGAGCAATCGAAAGGAATTTACCTTTTTCTGTTTTATAAATTCTATCGGTGTGATCAGTTCTCTGAGAAGGCTTGTTTGGCGGAATAACCACTACTTCTAGTTTGTAAATTGTATAGAATTCTTCTTTTTCGGTTTCCGCTGTACCAGTCATTCCAGACAGCTTGTCGTACAAACGAAAATAGTTTTGGAATGATATCGTCGCTAAAGTCATGCTCTCCTGCAAGACTTCAACACCCTCTTTAGCTTCGATTGCTTGATGTAGTCCTTCGCTATATCGGCGACCTTCCATGAGACGGCCAGTGAACTCATCGACAATTATCACCTCACCACCCCTGACAACATAGTTTCTATCTCGCTTGAACAGCGTTTCAGCTCTCAGCGCTTGGTCTAAGTGATAGATCATTTGCACATGTTGAGAATCGTATAGATTATCTACCCCTAGAATATCTTGTATTTTCTGGGTACCTTCGTCATTTAGGATAACGGCACGTTGTTTTTCATCAAGCTCATAGTCATTTTCGTCTAATTTTCGAACAGCTTTGGCAAAAGTAGCGTACTGCGAGCCACTAGACGCACTTGGCGCGGAAATAATCAGCGGAGTTCGCGCTTCATCAATCAGAATCGAGTCAACCTCATCAACAATAGCGAATGACAGCGGTCTCTGCCTTAAGTCTGATTCAGAATTAACCATATTGTCGCGTAAGTAATCAAATCCAAATTCATTATTAGTGCCATAGGTAATGTCAGCGCTGTAGGCTTCTTGGCGGGTGGCTGCTTTAAGATGTCGCAGTCGCGGATCGTCATGGTCCTCATTCTCAAAATCAGGATCAAAAATAAACGACTCCTGAGCAATGATAACCCCAGTTGAAAGCCCTAGCGCGTGGTAGATTTGGGCCATCCAGCCTGCGTCACGCTGAGCGAGATAATCATTCACGGTTACTAGATGAGCACCCTTACCTGCCAAAGCATTTAATACCAGAGGTAGGGTCGCTACTAAAGTCTTTCCCTCACCAGTGCGCATTTCAGCGATTTTACCCTCATGAAGTACGATGCCGCCGATAAATTGAACATCGAAGTGACGAAGACCCAGCACTTGATCAGAGACTTCGCGGACTATGGCAAAAACATCAGGTAGAACATCATCAAGAGTCGCATTACCTGCTAAGACTTCTTTGCGGATTTCCGCTAATTCACTTTTCAACTTTTTAAGGGAAGATTTCTGGTACTTCACGCCAATTTTATTTATTTGGGCTACACGCTTATCAAGTAGCTTTAACTCCCGACGGGAAGGATCTCCAAATATTTTTGTGATAACTTTTTTCAACGATTACTCCTAATTCACATAATACAATTTCTAAGTATATAGATTAGCACTCAAAGCCTCGCAGTGCTAATGAATATCTTAGTTCTGGCGACCCCAAAAATCTCTATCAGCGAGTCTTCTAATTTTACCCAAAACTCCTTTACGATCAGTTCGGTGATCGGTCTCTTTTGAGTGGTGTTTGCTGAGCTGATTCTTAAGCTTGGCTTCAACAATATCAACAGCAGCAAACATATTAATAGTTGCTTCTTCAACGACTATTTCATGATGAGGTAGGTGCATGCGAACCTCACAGGAAAATCTATCGGTTTTCTTTTTGGCATTTTCTTTGAGAGTGACAATTGCGTGAGTAGATTCTCTGGCCTTTTTCGGCACTGTTCGCTCGAGTCGGCTAATTTTCTTTGTAACATATTTCTTTATATCCTCGTTGAGAACATAACGCTGTGAATTTATATCAACTTTCATCCAATTATTTCCTTTCCTATGAATTTTTGTAATACATCTGGAACTCTAACCTTACCTTCGGCAGTTTGGTAGTTTTCGAGTATCGCGATCAGGGGACGTTCAGAGAATACTGTAGCATCATTTGTGTGAACCGTCTGGAGCGGACCATCTTGCCTGCGAACCCTTGTCTGCATACGACGGGCTTGAAAGTCGGTTATGTAATCTGCGGTATGAGTCTCTCGATATTGGTTCTGACCTGGGAGCCATACTTCAATATCAACACCTTTTGCATTAGGAAAGCCGATATCGGCAGTGCATTTTTCAACTACTTGAAACGGAAGATTTAGTTCTTCCATTAGGTATTCTTGAATTGCCACCATGAAAAGATGTTCGTTAAAAGAAGCCTCTGGTAAATTGAAGCTCTCCATCTCGAGCTTATTGAACTGATGTAATCGAAACATCCCTTCCATGTCCTTGCCGTAAGTTCCAGCTTCACGCCTAAACGCCGTTGTATAGCCCACATAACGGATTGGCAGATCGGTCTCATTAAGTATTTCGTCAAGATACATCGGCGCCAAGGTATGTTCGGCGCTCGCATTTAGCCATAAATCATCGTCGGCTAGTTTATAGGTTTGCTCTTCTTTGTTTAGCCGACCAGTGGCTTCATAAACTGTAGTCTTCGCTACCGCAGGGGGTAAAACTGGAATAAATGGTTTCGAACTAACTTCAAGCTTATTTTTGGATATAATTTCTTTTAGAATTGACTCATCTGTTAATACACTAAATGCAAACTGCCATAAAGCAAATTCCAAAAGCACTAAATCGCCCTTAAGATAGGCAAACCTAGCCCCGGCAACCTTTGCTGCTCTTTCTTTGTCTATCCAACCGTTGAGCTGCGCTAAATCCCAGTGTGATTTAACCTCGAATTCAAAACTTGGTTTGTCGCCTACAGTTTTCGACACAACATTATCAGCTTCACTATCTCCAATTGGAACTAATTCGTGGGGAATGTTTGGTATGAGACGAATTAGCTGTGCTAGCTCACTGTCTAGACTTGTCCATTCACTGTCTGGACCTTCTAAAGCACTTAACTTTTGCTTAATTTCTCGGCCAATATTAATTTCTTCATCCGTCGGCTTTTTATTCTTAACTGATAAGGCATGCCGGTTACGCTGTTGACGTAAGTCATCGATCTCTACAGATATCTGACGTCTCTTTTTGTCTAGTTCTAAAAAACGGTCAATATCCACCTTAACACCCTTATCGCGTGCGGCTTTCTTGACCATCTCTGGTTGGGAGCGAATTATTTCAAGATCTAGCATTCATAGTTAGTATATACTGTTGAGGATGGGTAACTCAATTTTAGATAATGCTCAAGGTATAATTCGCGCAACCAGCAACAGCATCGGCATGGACCAAGATGATGTCGAGCAGATTCTAAGTCCAAACGCAGTAATTAGGCTTTCGGTTCCAATTGAAAGAGACAGTGGAGTCACTGAAGTTTTCACTGCTTTTCGTGTACAGCATAATAACGCTCGGGGACCTTATAAAGGTGGACTTCGCTTCCATGCCAATGTCGATGAAGATGAAGTAGCTGGTCTAGCTACTCTCATGAGCCTTAAGTGCGCTGTCGTCGACATTCCTTTTGGTGGTGCTAAGGGTGGAATAACTGTGAACCCGCGCGATCTAAGCAACAGAGAGCTTGAACTTCTTTCAAAAGCCTTTGCCCGGAGTTTACAGCCATTCATTGGGCCTGATATCGATATACCAGCGCCTGATGTAAACACTAATTCAGTTGTAATGGACTGGATGGTACAAACGTACTCTGAAATCTCAGACGATCCCCAAGCAGCCAGATCGTCATACACCGGTAAATCGATTGAACATGGTGGTAGTAAAGGCAGAGAGGCTGCAACTGGACGGGGCGGGGTTATCATTACAAAAGCTTTGCTAGATACGCTTGGCAAACGAGCACCAGATCGACCTAGTGTTGCTGTCCAAGGTTTTGGCAATGTTGGATATTGGTATTCCCGACTAGGCAACGATTATGGATGGAAAATAAGTGCTTTATCGGATTCAAGAGGTGGTATTACCACATCTGAGGAGGCAGGACTGGACCCTGAGCTAACCATGCGTCATAAGAAGTCGCACGGTATGCAATCCGGCTTATATTGTGTTGAGGGTATCTGTGAAACAAATCTGGGCGATACGATCTCAGGTATGGATATGCTAACAATGGAAACCGATATACTAGTTTTAGCTGCTCTTGAAAACGCTATCACTAAAGCGAATATGTACGATATAAAAGCCAAAATAATTATAGAGATGGCCAACAGTCCGATATCACCTGAAGCCCATGATTACCTTAGTGAAACTGGCGTGATTATTGTACCCGATGTCCTTGCCAATGCCGGAGGTGTTGCAGTCAGCTACCTTGAATGGCTTCAATCGAAATCACAAGAGCAATGGGAAGAGGAAGAAGTAAACCGGCAACTTTCAGATATTATGCTTGAAGCGTTTCACAGCGTATGGGAAAGAGGTGAAACTAAACGGATACCTCTCAAACATGCTGCTTTTCAGCTAGGAGTAGAGCGATTGGCCAAAGCTATCTAAAATTTTTCTGTAATCTTAGTTTCTCTAGGACAAAATTAATATTTAGCGAAGAACCAAGCAACACCAATGTCATTCCGAGTGGATAATGCCATGTAAGTTTTTCATCTAGAAATAACAGCGAAATGATAACAATAAATACAGGTTGCAAGTAAAAGAAAATCACCGTTGCAGACGTACCTAAAATTCGTATGGAGTTTTGATAGAAGACATACTGCATGACGGTTCCGAAGCCTGCGAGCGCCAAAATACTAATCCAAAACCATAGATCAATTGGCTTGGCAACTACGAACGAATTGGGCGTAAATAATGCAACTGGAATCGACAAAAGCAGGCCGAAAATTATTGCTTGCAAGCTAACATTGTATGCCGAGGGAAGGTTCTTGAGGTTTTGTATGAACAATCCGTACAAAGTGATTGAAATGCTTGCAGATAATAAAAATACTATTCCAAGTGGATGTATATCAGAGGTGGAACCGCCACTAAACGTCTCTGAGAAGATTACCCACGTACCAATCAGACCAATCAAAATACCGATTAATTTAATCGGTATTACCTTATTTTGAAATAACAGCCAAGCCAGAATAGTCGTTTGAATAGGCACAAGACTGTAAAAGGCTGGAGTAAAAATTGTTGACATATATTTGATACCAAAAATAAAAAATGCAAAGTTTAAAGCACCAAAAAAAGCTACCAATACACTCTGTTTGTTAATGTGAAAACGATCATTCACAATGAACTTTATTAAAACAATGAGCAATATAAGTGCGAAACTCATTCGTAACATAAGGACGACAGGGCTTGCAACGTAAGATAAAACAACTTTGCTTAAGGCCGGTGCTGCAGAAGCGCAAAGCGTAGCCACCAGTGCTAAGCTCAATCCTCTGTTCTGTACGTTTTTATCGAGCATTAACTCGTTAGCTTTAATCGTGCAATTAACCAACTCTGATCAAGTGATGCTAAAAACCAACCGGCCTTAGGACCAGAGTCTTGATTTAAAATAAGGTTATACAAAGTCTGGAATGCTTCTTTGGTCTCAATACCTGCTACGTCTTTTGCTGCATAAATTAGTTTGTGCATTTCTGGACCATCAGGCTGGCCAGCTGGCTGAAGAGAATCAGCAAGTTTTGATAAAAAATCTTTCTGTTTTGTGCTCAATTCAACTAATGGTAGATTTTGCTGAATCTCAAATTTTATACTGCCCGGCGCGTATTTGGCTAACCAGTTTTTAACAAAAGAAAACTCTCGATCCAGCACTTTGGAGTCAGCTAAATAATCACTTCTCTTCAATACTTCGATTGCTTTAACCGCATCACCCTGCACGGTTTGGTATACCGATACAAGATGATTGAATGGAATACTGGTGATGACTTCACTGTCGTGAATTTTGTTTACTGAGTTAGCAAATTCAACAGCTCTACCGAATTCGGACTTTTCACCCAATGCTACAGTTTCTTTAACTTTGGAGTATTCATCGAGCAGATTGAACAGTCCTATTCCGCTATCAAAATGTAGTTTTCTTTCAGGCCTAGAACGTACAACAAAATATCGCAAGACTTCTGGCGGCATTATTTCTAGGGCTTCCTTGGGTGTAATTAGGTTTCCGAGTGATGAACTCATTTTTTTAGTATCACCAGGTAGATGTATAGGTTCATACTTAGCAACAGGCAGAGGTGGTTCAATATCAAAAACCTCTCGCGCGAATTTCACTCCTGTTTGATATGCGCTCCCCGCAGATGCAAGTTCACGTCCAAACGGTTCAACATCCACGCCAAGCTCTCTCCAGCGAGCTGGCCAGTCCAGGCGCCAATTTAGTTTTGCCTGACCTTTTGCATAGCTCTTGCCGCCAATGGTCTGATTTTTCTTATCCCAGCTATCTGCAGTCGCGTTGAAATAGCGATTGTCATCACCCAGTACTTGAATCGGCGTCCAGTTTTCATCAAGGTCCCGATTGGACACGTCTTTAAATATTTTATAAATTTGCGGTAAGTGGGTAAGAACATCTTCGAATCTTTCTGTCATACGGCCTGTCGAATACAGGTCTTCATAGCTCTTAATAACCGTCGGCTCAATGCCAAGAATATGTATGTATTTCTCAAACGTAGAATAATAATGATCGGCGTATGTGGGATGGCAGTCACCAACCGGGTCAGGAATAAGTGCAACTGGCCAGCCAACATATTTTTCGAATTCCTCAGGTAAAAATGGATACCTCTTGCGAAGCGGGTCAAAATTATCAACGACATGAATGTGCTGGGCTTCTCGCCCTGCCTCTTTTAGTCCCCATGTTATTGCTTCTACGGTGAGGATTTCTCTAAAATGACCAATATGGTACTCCGCCGATGGCGAAATACCGCTTGAGGTAATGATTTTACCGGTTGGAATTTTTTCACATACATAGGCTATAGCTTGGTCTAGCCAGTAGGTTGATTCATTCATAGCAAACAGTATAACTGATTTGAAACTATAAAATTTAGGTTATTTGCTTAATTTTGTACTTTTTTGCGCCTGCAGGAAGTGTGATGACAACTTCTTCACCGACTTTCTTGCCTATCAAGGCTTGGCCGATTGGAGATCTATCGCTTATTTTACGCTCTGCCGGATTGGCCTCAACCGAACCAACGATTTGATAACTGATTGTTTTTTGATTGGCGATAAGCTGAACTATACTGCCAACTGAAACAAAATCTCGTTTCTTGTGAGTAATAATGACTGCATTATGCAATATGTGATTGATTTCTCTAATCCGCTTTTCGAGATCTTGCTGATCGCGTTTAGCGTCATCATATTCAGCATTTTCGGAAAGATCCCCATAACCTCTGGCAATAGCAAGACGTCGAGACACCTCACCTCGTTTGGCAATAAGCGTATTTAGCTCTGTTTCAAGCACAAGTTTACCTTCTTTAGTGATTTGTAAATCATTACCCATAGCGCGAGTATTCTAACAACTACTCCGTTTGGGCGCAATGGATATATTTTAATTAATTTTCCTTAAAGTATTCTCGGAAAACATCTGCAGCTACCGGTCCTAAATACAAGCCGCTTCTTCGACCATTTTCTATCATTGCAACGATAATTATTTCTGGATCTTCGTATGGTGCATGTGCGGCTATCCAAACGTGTGGTTCTTTACTCTGAGATCTTGTTACTGTTTCGGCGGTACCAGTTTTTGCAGCAACTTTAACACTTAATCCTTGGAAATATGATGGCCCTAAAGTACCGTATTCGACCACCGCTCTCATGCCTTCTCTAACCGTGTTTAGGTGCTTAATATCAGCACCTAGGGTATCAATAACCTTTTTATCACCTTGTTTGAGGTGCGGTTGTAAAATCTCTCCCCCATTGATTATTGCTGACTGAGCTACCGCCAACTGCATTGGCGAAATCTGTAGATTTCCCTGCCCGATAGAAATATTGTAAGAATCTCCTGTGTACCAGTCGGCATCGAGTGTGCGTTTGTTCCAATCAGGGTCTGGAACTAGACCTTTCGATTCAACTGGAAGGTCGATTCCTGTTTTTCTGCCTAAACCGAATTTTTTATACCATGATGTAAGTCGGTAAGGTCCTAGTCCTTGCTGTCCTGCGAATCCTCCGCCTATCGTCATAAAATAGACGTTTGAACTTTTTGCAATTGCATCCTTAAGCTGAATTGGTCCGTGCGACTGACCTTCGAAGTTACTAAAGCTTATTGAGTCCGCCGAATTATATTTATTAACTAGCGTTATTTTGCCTCTGTCGATGATTGTCGTCTGAGGTGTAATAATGTTTTCCTGTAAAGCAGCTGTTGCTACCAAAGGTTTAATTGCTGAACCAACAGGATAACCACTAGAGGTAACTCTGTTAAAAAGAGGTGTTAGATTATTGTTAATTAGTCTGGAATAGTCACTATCACTTATCCCACCAGAGAATATATTGTTGTCGTAGCCAGGAATTGAGACCATTGCTAATACCGAACCATCTTTAGGATTTAGAACCACTGCACTTGCCACTTTACCGCCGGATTTTTCCATCTGCTCATTAAGTGAGCGATTAAGAACTTTTTGTATTTCATTATCAATTGTTAGTTTGATATCCCTGCCTGCCTTACTGGGATTGTTTGCAAGAACTCTTATCGGTCTCCCGGCAGCATCTATTTCAGTACGTTGCCCACCGTTAACGCCCCTTAATTGGTCATCATAATACTGCTCAATGCCCGCTTGACCAACGAAATCAATTGGTAGTATGTTTTTCCTAGTCTTTACATCGTCTTCGCTGGCTCTGCCGACATAGCCAAGTACGCTGGATAGATTACTGTCGGCTAGATATTTTCGAACTGGAATTGGATCTAACGAAAATCCATTGACATTGGGTAAAATCAGATCTAGTTGTAAAACCTGTTCATGGCTAAGACGACTATCGACAAGAATAGGAAGGACATAATCAAGCCCTTTTGACTCGGCTATTTCTTGGATTGATTTAGGTCCAACTCCAATAATTTTGGAAATCGCAACATAATCGTCTAGTCGATCTTTTTTATTCTGATCTAGAATATGTGGGCTAACGATAAGCTGAAAACTTGCAGTGTTACTGGCTAAAACTACTCCATTCCTGTCTAATATTTTACCTCTTTGAGCAAAGCTAACATTGTCTCTAATTCTGTTGCCATTGGCGATACCAACAAACTCCTGACCTTGGACGATTTGTAGCGATCCAAGTTGTAATATATAGATTGTAAATATCAACCCAATACTAAGTAGCAAAGCCCAAATAGAAGCTGGTTTTTGTTTTGTATAAAGTCTGGTCTTACTTAGCCATCCAGGATTAAGTGAGATAGTCCACGCTTCAGCAGCATAAATTTTAGATTTCTTGAGCTTTCCTAGATTAGACATGTGGTCATTTTTAAATGGATTATTCATGTTTTGGCTCGTAAATTAACAACGAAATAAAGAAGGCTGATGTTAAATGAACCAAAACAAATACAAGTATAATCATCAAGGCTTCAGCATGTATTCCGCCACTTTTTAAAGCAATTATAATCTCTAGTAGACAAACAGATAATAGAGCTGCCAAAGACCTAATCCAATTAAGAGACCACCACGGTAGAAAAATGACTACACTTAGACTCAGACCAATCACTAGACCAAAGACAGTGTTTAGAAAAATATTGTCCCCAGTAAGTATTGCGAGCGTCCATCCAAAAATAGTGCCGATTAACGGCAAGAGTTGGGGCTTGAAGTAGAAGCCTAACAAAACAAAAACTAGCCATGAAAACTGTGGATTAATGCCGTAAATCTCAATATTATTCAGAAAATATGCTTGAATGAATACTATTACTCCAAGAATTCCGTATGCTTTCATAATTTCACTACTTGCACATAGCTTAAACGATCTAGATCAATAGGACTTGCGAAATGAATTTGCTGAAATATCTTCTCTGGAGATTTAAGCCTACCGACTACTCTCCCAACTGGCAGATTAGCTGGAACCAAGTTGCTACCAGCAGTTGTAACGATCTGATTTCGTTTTAACACAGAGTCTGGTAGTACCCTATCAATGATTGCTCCATTAATTGATCCTTTCAGTATCCCCCGATTACTACCAAAGCTAACCTCCAGACGAAATTTCTGATCGTCAAGTAGTGTAACCACAGATTCTTTTAAACTCGTAGAAGCCACCGTCCCTACAACCACACCATCAGCTAAAACCACCTGATCTTTGCTGATTCCACTTGACGACCCTTTATTAATACGCACTCTATTTGATGCCGTATGGGGGGCATGGCTTACGACTTTGGCAATTATTGTCGACTCTAATCGTGAATCAACTTCCATTAGCCTTCTCAATTCCGTATTTTCTTTTTCAAGTTTCAACAACTTAGATGATTCGACTAGTTCTTTAGTGTCACCACGAGATCTATTTGTATTGACTATAGAGCTAGCGGTAGATCCCATCATCATCCGCACCCTATATTCAATGGGGTCCAGTGTACCTAGGCCGACAAAGACTAGAAATGCTACACTATACAAAAGATAGCGCACTCGATTCTTCATGCTTGATAACCGGTTTTTACTAATATTTCCCGCAAAGATTCGACATCGTCTAGAACCATTCCACAGCCTTCTACTACAGCCGATAATGCATTTTTAGGTACTTTAACCCTTAGGTTTGTTTCTTGCTCAATTAACTTATCCAAGCCTTTTAGTTGAGAGCCTCCTCCGACCAGCATAACTCCATCTTCACTAATATCAGCTGCAAGTTCGGGTGGAGATTCTTCTAACGTGGCTTTAATCGCTTCAATGATTGGTCGGACCTGCTTACTTAAAGTCGATCGTAGATGATCATTACTTAGTTTTATTTCTTCAGGCAGTCCAGAAATTAAGTTTCTACCACGAACTGTCATTTTCTTTGTTTTACTGCTTGGGAAAACTCGTCCGATGGTTAATTTTATGGTTTCTGCTGTAGCTTCGCCTATGTAGAGATTATGCTCGTCTCGAGCAAATTGCATGATACTTTCTGTTATTTCGTCACCAGCAATCCTTAGGCTTTTTGAAACAACTATCCCACCGAGTGAGAGTACGGCTACTTCCGTTGTGCCACCACCGATATCAATTAGCATACTTCCCCTTGCGTCCTTAACTGGTAAATGAGTCCCCAGTGCCGCAGCCATCGGTTCTTCGATCAAAAATACCTTTCGGGCACCAGCACTTTTGGCTGCTTGCTCAACTGCCCGTTTCTCGACTTCGGTTACACCGCTTGGGAGCCCGATTACAACTCTAGGATGAGCCCACAGCACACGATGTTCCTGATGTGCTTTATCGATAAAATACCGTAGCATATGCTCAGTTATTTCATAATTACTAACAACCCCATCAACTAGGGGCCTGGCTGCCTGAATCCCTTTTGGAGTACGCCCTATCATCGCTTTAGCTTTAGTCCCTATCGCAACAACTTGTTTCGATTTTCGATTAATAGCTACGACAGACGGTTCATTGATAATTATCCCCACACCCTTGATATAGACCAAAGTATTCGCCGTTCCTAGGTCGATACCAATATCGTGGGAGAGTCTCCTTTTAATTTCTTTGATACCCATACTAATAGTCTACGGTGTAGGCTACGATGAACCAAACTTAAGCTTTTATCAGAATTTTTTTAAACGCGTAACCGGCTTTTTCATATCCCAAAGATTCGTAAAATGCATGAGCATCTGTACGATCGCGATCCGATTCAAGACTAATCATGTAGTAGTTTTTTTGCTTTGCTAACTTTTCCATTTTTTTAAAGAATTCCTTCGCAACACCTTTTCGACGGTGCGGCGGGTTTACATACAGTTCTTCTACTTCCAATATTGGATGTGGTTTACGAACAACCGATCGGACACTAAAGGCAATAAAGCCGATGATTTCTTTTTCATATTCCGCAACCCATAAGTGTGATGACGGGTCATGAATTACTTCATTAAAACTATCATCACTTGCATTTTTAAATCTATTTTCTTTAACAAATAAGTTGTAAAGTTCCATCACTGGTTCATAGTCAGCGATGGTGGCATCGCGAATGTTCATATTATTTTGAAAATTCTGCTAATATTTGGTCTGTTGTAAGGTTCATAACTTCACCACTACCCCGAGTTGTTAGTTCGTGTTCGCCTGATTCACAGGTTCGCTTACTGACTACTAAACGATAAGGAACTCCTATCAGATCAGCATCTGCCATTTTTACCCCGACTCTTTCATCGCGGTCGTCAAACAAGACTTCAATTCCTTTTTCTTTAAGCATCTCATAGATTAAATTCGCTTCTCGAATTACTGGCTCATCTGTTCCGATTGTCACTATATGAAGATTAGCAGGAGCAATTGCAGTTGGCCAGACAAGGCCTTTATCATCTGAAAATAGCTCTGCAATCACACCCATTAATCGGGTAATTCCAATTCCATATGAACCTAGGACAACAGGCTTATCCCGCCCATCTTCATCGGTATAATAGAGACCGAGTTGTTCACTTTTAATTGTTCCAAAACTAAAAGTATTACCGACTTCAGCAGTTTTAATGATTTCGTATGTTTTATCTGTAGCTGGATGTTTATCACCTGGTTTTGCTTCTTTAATATCAAAAAATTTCGGAGGTTCATTAATGTCTCTTCCAAAATTAACATTTATTGAATGAAAATTTGTTTTGTTTGATCCCATTTCAAAGTTCGTTCGTCCTTGCATGGAATCATCCATTACAATCTGTACTGAATCCGGTAAGTTGAGTAATCCTGCATAGCCTACTTCAGCACCTGTTATTTGTTTAACTGTATCTGCAGATGCAAGTTTGAGATTATTATCTCCAATTTCAGCTTCTAGTTTATTAACGTTTATGTTGTAGCCTCCTCGTACGGCTGCAGCAATAACCTTACCCTGGCTGTTTTCAAACAACATAGTTTTTGTGGTTTGTTCGACCGGAATCTTTAAGAATTTTGCTAGTTCATCAACGCCGATTATGCCTTTGCCTTCAATTTCTTCTATCGGAGCAGGCTCTTGGTTTCCCTTAATTTCTGGTGCTTTTGATGGCGCAACTTCCCTATTAAAGAAAAGATTTTCGTCACGCACTGCAAAAACAAGATCTTCCCCTGCTTCACACTCGGTTTGAAATTCATGACTAAATTGCGTAAAGGCTCCGCCAGAAGCAAGAGTAATGTGGGTCTTGTCTCCAATTCCTATTCGTTTGTAAATACGTACATAGGCATCAGTAAGCTCTTGATAGATTTTGTCATGTTCATCATCTGTTCTGACATATGAATATAAATCTTTCATAACAAACTCTCGTCCACGCATAATTCCACTCTTGGCCCTAAGTTCATTTCTAAGCTTTGTTTGGAACTGATAAACCAATACTGGAAGGTCCCGATAACTAGATATGTGGTTCTTCATCATATCAGTTATAGGCTCCTCGTGAGACCAAGCTAGTCCTATGTCATTGCCATTTTTAAGTTTCGACTTAAACCAAATATCAACCTTTTCATCATCCCAGCGATCAGTCTGTTTCCACAGTTCAGGTCGCTGTAGACTAGTCATGATAAGCTCTTGCCCATGAACGGCATTCATCTCTTCCCTAACTATTGATTTAATATTTTCTATAACACGGAGACCAAGCGGTAAGTAAGCGTAGACACCGGCCATTTCTTTATGTATGAAACCGGCTTGAATAAGCAGACGAGCATTTTTTGAAGCCTCGCCCCTAGGTTCGTCTCGTGAAGTTTTGCTCATTAAATTAGATAGTTTCATTGGTTTTCCTGATTAAAAACTACTTAAATCCTATCATAGCCCACTGAGATTGGTGAAAAATATGAGGTAAAATGCAATGCCGTTTTTTAGAGAATGCAGAGCAATTGATACCCAAATTGAAGATGTTTTTTCATACAGATAGCACAGGAACAGACCTAACGAAAAAGTGTCTAGAGCAACATTAAGCTGCCCATGAACTATCCCAAATATCAGACTGGAAACAAAAGTGGCTCCAATAAACCCAAAACTCTTTCTTAACCCTTTGAAGATAAATCCTCTAAAGATCAGCTCTTCGGCTATTGGTGCAACTACGATTAGTGCAACACCAGAAATAGCCAGATCAATTAAATTTTTTGAATTCTTGAATGGCAAGTTCTGTACTTGATTCATATCAAAAGAGGGAAATATGAAGCTTGCAAGAGCAGTAAGTGAAATAGTTAAAATCAAATAACCCATCCCGGCAGGTATCAGGTACAGAATAGTCTTAGCCTTTAGGGGTAAAATCAATCCAAGACTGCTTAAACTGTATTTTTTGGCGAGCAGAAAAAGATATACTACAGCCAGAAAAGATGCGTCAGCGATAACCAATAAAATGAGATTAAATGCTATATTTTTCGCTATATCTTGACCAAAAATCGCAAAACCTGCAAGAACGGTTGGGATTGTTATGAGCACGGAAAATGCATAACCTAGAAATCCAACTAAAATGGTGTTTAACCATCCCCAGGAATAATCTGATTTAATACCGAGATTTGAACTGTTATTTATTGTCATAATATTCTGGTGATATCTAGGTAGGTAACCAGTATTGCCAAGAGCATTAGGGCTGCAAAACCAGTGCCATGAATAGTATTTTCTGTTTTTTCAGTTAGTGGCTTTTTCAACCATTGGAAAATCGCTGTTACGGCTAATCGGCCACCGTCTAATGCTGGTAAAGGTAGGGCATTGAAAACAGCTAAGGCAATTGATATTGTCCCCATCAAAAATACAATCAGGCTAAGTGACTCAATTTTAGTCAATATATAGACAATTAAAACGGGACCACCTAGTTCGGCACTAGCGTTTGCTGTATTACCTGTAAAAGGAGAGATAACCAATGATCCTAGTCGAGTTAACGTCTCAAGAAACAATTGACCCGAAAATACCAATCCAACTATTGGAGCCGACCAAGTGTATTGATGTTGTATATTGTCTTGAGTTGCCACTCCCAAATAACCACTATTATTCTTGTTGTCTTTATTGAGTTCCACCGCAACCGATTTTAATTGATTGCTTCGATCGAAGTATTTAATCTCGACCAACTTACCAGCATTTTTTTCTGTCACTACCGAAACTTGATCTGATTTGTTTATCTTCACACCGTTAATAGAAATGATTTTATCTTCCGCTTTAAGACCGGCCTTATCCGCGGGGGTGTTATTGCCAACATAGCTAATAAGCACGTCGTCTTGTAGGATTTTAGTGTCACTCTCAATATGAAATTGATTGTTAATAACTATCGGCATACGTACAAAACCAACAAAACTAAACAGTAAAATCGCCATAACAAAATTAGCTACCACACCCGCAAGAATTATCTTCGTTTTAACCCATAGGCTAGTCGCTCCGAATGATCCAGTTCGCTTATCAGAACTACTCTCCCCTTTTAGACGGACGAAGCCACCCAACGGTAAGAGGTTTATAGTATAGAAAGCTCTGAAAATACCCTTACCCAAAATTTTTCCGGCAATTCTTGGTGGAAAACCAATACCGAACTCTTCTACCTCAACATTATTTCTTCTGGCCACTAGAAAATGCCCATATTCGTGAGCTACTACCAACATAAGAAACAGAAAGATTCCAAGTGCTATTAACATAATTAATTTAAAGTATAGAGATTAACTGTAATTAAGTAAACGAAGTTTGACCCTACTAAATTTTGAGTACTTCGGTTTCTTTAGTCTTGCTCAAATTATCAATTTTTAGGTTGAATTGTTCTATTTTTTTATTCAAATCTGATTCAGCATATTTTACGTCTTCTTTACTGACGTTTCCTTGTTTTTCAAGGTTTTTAATTCCATTTAGAATTTCGTGTCGAATATTTCTTAAGCTAATTCGCGCTTCTTCAGCTTTTTCACCAATGTGTTTAACTATTTCTCTACGACGTTCTTCAGTCAAAGGTGGAATCGGTACCCTAATCACCTTGCCGTCATCAGCAGGGTTAAGTCCAAGTGACTGGTCTTCGCGAATTGCAGCCGTGATTACAGCTAAATTATTCGGATCGAAAGGAGTTATTTGTAACATTTGAGAATCGACTGCGTTTACTGTAGCAGCGTGTAGAAGTGGGGTCTTTTGACCATATATTTCTACATTTATACCTTCCAGTATGCCGGCATTTGCTCGACCGGTTCTGATTTTTTTTAATTCATCAATATAATGATCCAACGCTTTTTGCATGCGCTGTGAAGCTTTTTCAGTATTATCCATTTCTTACCTCCATAAAGACAATCCCATTGTATCAAACTGTTTAGTCTACGAACCTAATTCGATACGACTAAATTGCCGTAAGACGATATTTTCACCGAGTTTTGCGATAGCTTCTTTAATTAAAACATCAATGCTAATGTCTGGATTCTTTATAAAAGCTTGTTCCATTAGCACAACTTCATTGTGCCATTTTTTGATCTTGCCTTCGGAAATTTTTTCAATCATATCAGATGATTTACCTTGTTCTTTCAGTTCTGCATAGATAAGTCTCATTTCTTTGTCTTTGTCTGGAGATGGAATATCATCAACGGTTAAGTATTTGGGATCACTGGCGGCAATGTGTAAAGCAAGATCATTAGCTAATTGCATAAAATCTTCTGTTCTAGCTACAAAATCGGTCTCACAGTCCAATTCAACTAAAACACCGATTTTGCCACTGTGTACATACGAATGAATTACTCCGACCGTAGCTTCACGATCGGACTTCTTGTCGGCTTTTGCCAGACCTTTGATGCGCATGGCTTCAAGAGCCTTATCAAAGTCACCTTTTGACTCTTCTAGCGCCTGCTTTGCAGTCGTCAGACCGACACCTGTCATATTCTTAAGTTTTTTAATTTGTGAAATATCAATAGCCATCTAACTATTTTCCTTCTTACTGTCTTTGTTATCTTCATCGTCACCAGTAGCTTTCATTTTAGAAGAACCACTTGCGAGTGAGTTGCCAATTTTTTCTAGGATAAACTCAATGGTTTTTATAGCATCGTCATTTGCGGGAATTGGAAAATCAATATTTGACGGATTTACATTAGTATCAACGATAGCAATGATTGGAATACCTAACTTGCGGGCTTCATTAATAGCAGTCTCTTCGCGATTTACATCAACAACAAAGACCAATCCTGGATATCCCTTCATCTCTTTTACGCCACCAAAAACATGGTTTAAGTGATCAATTTCTTCCTGAAATCGCTGAACTTCGAGTTTGTTGTATTTTGCTTCAAGTTCACCATTAAGCATTTGTTCTTCGAGTTTCTTGAGTTTTTTAATTCGACCTGACATGGTGTTCCAGTTGGTCATCATTCCGCCAAGCCATCTTTCGACAACATATGGTTGGTTGTGTTCTTTGGCGATCTTTCTGATTGGATCTTGAGCCTGTCGTTTTGTTCCTACTAGAAGTACTTGTTTGCCACTGGAGGCAGCTTTTTCAACAACTTCAAGAGCTTTATCTAACATTTTCGCAGTTTGTATTAAGTCTATAACGTGGACATCCCCGCGCACACCATGAATATAGGGTGCCATTTTAGGATGCCATCTGCTAGTTTTGTGTCCGAAATGTGCTCCGGCTTTTAATAAATCCTTTGGATCAACTGATGCCATATCGATATCCTTTCATCTTCGTAGGTACGATGAATATCAGGAGTCGATATTCAAGGATCTAACTGCACCTACTGCTTTAATTAATTACTAACTATTACTCAGTTAGGTCATGTTATCATGCACAAGACCTTGACGCAAGGAGTTAAACACTGGTAAAGTAGGTCATCGTTATGAAGAAAGATATCCATCACAAAGATTATCGTCCTGTTGTGTTCAAAGACACAACCAATGATTTTGCGTTTTTAACGCGGTCTACGGCTGCAACCGAACAGACAATCAAATGGGAAGATGGAAATGAATACCCCCTAATTGAGATGTATATTAGCAGTGCCTCACATCCTTTCTACACTGGTAAAGAGAAGCTTGTTGATATTGAAGGTCGTGTCGACAGATTTAAAGCAAAAGCTGCCAAGGCTGACAGCCTCCGATCAAAAGCTGCCGCCAAAGCAGCCAAACAAGTTCAGCGACGCAATAAGTCATCTTCATCTGAGGAATCAATGAAACTTACCGACACTAAAACGACAGCAACTGAAGCCTCAGACAACGACAAATAGCTAAGTAGAGATTATGTTAAACCTGATATTATGAGGACGGTTAGCTATGGATAATGTTTTAAACAATGAACAATCACTACGCAATGAACTAAATGCTATTGCGAAGGTTTTAAGTGACCCAAATGCATATGCTCTGCCCGATTATGCAACTACAGCTCGTCGAAATATTGAATTAGAAAAAATCATAAATCTTTTTGATTTGTACCATAAAGTTTCAGATCAGATTGACAGCAATCGCTCAGTGTTAAATGACCCTGAACTTGGTCTCTTGGCTAAAGAAGAGCTAACTGATTTAGAAGGAAAACTGTTAAAACTTGATAAAGAATTAAAATCATTATTAATCCCAACTGATCCAAATGACAATAAAGACGTAGTGGTAGAAATACGCGCTGGTGCTGGGGGTGATGAAGCATCACTATTCGCTGGCGAATTATATCGTATGTATGTTCGCTTTGCAGATACTCAAAACTGGAAGGTTAATTTAATTAGCGAAAGTCCTTCCGAAGTAGGTGGATTTAAAGAAATAATTTTTGAAGTATCCGGCACACAAGTTTATAGCACTCTGAAGTACGAATCGGGCGTCCATAGAGTGCAACGTATCCCAGCTACCGAATCGCAAGGACGCGTTCATACCTCTACCGTTACAGTGGCAGTTATGCCAAAGGCTGAAGAAACAGAGATGAAGATTGATGCCAATGATCTACGTATAGATGTTTTCCGCAGTGGTGGTCATGGCGGACAAAGTGTTAATACGACAGATTCAGCAGTGCGCATAACTCATATCCCAAGCGGAATTGTTGTGACCTGTCAGGACGAGAAAAGTCAGATTAAAAACAAAGAAAAAGCCATGGGTGTTCTGCGGGCGAGGTTGCTGGCAAAAAAATTAGAAGCTGAAGCATCTGCCGCTGCTACTGTCCGACGAAGTCTAATAGGGTCAGGCGATCGAAGTGAAAAAATTCGTACCTACAACTTCCCTCAAGACCGGATAACTGATCACAGAATAGCCTATTCACGAAGCAATATTCCAGGTGCCTTGAACGGTGAATTTAGTGACATAACTGGGGCTCTACATGAATTTGAACAAACCGAATTATCAAGGCAATAATCTTCTGACAATTCAGAAATATCTTGATGAGACCAAGGATAAATTTGAAAATAGTGGCATAAAATCAGCAAGACTAGACAGCTTATTATTACTTGAGCATGTCTATAGCAGGCCTCGCAGCTGGCTTCTAGCACATCAAGACCAACAAATATCGGCAGCAAACGCTAAACAGCTACATGATTTAGTTAACAGGCGTTTGTTGCGAGAACCAGTGGCATACATAGTCGGACACTGTGAATTCTTTGGACTCGAACTTATTGTTTCAAGCAGTACACTAATTCCAAGACCGGAAACAGAAGATCTTGTTGCGGTGGTTATTGATGAATCTCCTCCTAATGCAAATCTGTTAGAAGTCGGCACTGGAAGTGGCGCTATCGCGTTGGCAGTTCGGACAAATCGACCCGATATACAAATAGTTGCAACTGACTCCAGCGCAGAAGCTATAAAGATAGCAAGAACTAATGCAGTTAAACATAGCATAGATGATATTGAGTTTAGAATATCTAATCTCATGGATGATATTGACGGTTTGTATGACGTTATTGTCGCTAACCTACCTTATCTTGATGAAAGCTCTTACAGTCATCACTACGAGATATCTTTCGAACCCAAAACAGCCCTTTACAGTACTGACGCTGGACTCAGCCATTACAAAAGGCTAATGGAACAGATTTCAGCTAAAAACCAGTTAGTCGATGGAGGAATTGCGATAATTGAATTAGAGCCAAGTCAGAGAGATAGCTTAATTCGGTTTGCAGTTGAGCATGGATTTACAGAGATTAAAAATACTAGCTTTAATAAATTTACTCTTTTACTTAAATATAACAAATAGAAATATCTTTACTTAAATTAGAATGGAGCTTCTTCAAGAATTGCCGTTAATCGAAGCTTTTGACCATCACGATTTATACTGATAGTTATTTCGTCGCCGACTTTATTTTCATTTATTAGGGTGGTAAGAGTGTAATTTTTGGAAATATCCTTTTTACCAATACTAGTAATTATGTCACCCGAACGTATTTTAGCTTTATCGGCAGGACTCCCCGGGAGAACAGCATCACCATCGTTTGCAATAACCAGCACACCCTTATCTTCTTTCAGGTCAAACTCTCTAATAAGTTCTTTGGTAACTGTAACGAATCTTACCCCTAGATAGGGCCTGATAATTCTACCATTATCAATAACGCTCGCGAAAAGTGGCTTTATATCATTAATGGGAATTGAAAACCCGATGTTCTCTGCCTTATCGGCAATCGCAGTATTTATACCTATTACCTGTCCTTGGATGTTAACGAGAGGACCACCTGAGTTCCCGGGGTTTATGGATGCGTCAGTTTGCAATAAGTTGCTTAGACTTTCTGAACCTTCATTGCTAGTTGCAACAATTGGTCGTCCAGTACCAGAAATTATTCCTGATGTTACAGAGTTACTGAATTGACCCAAGGCATTTCCAATGGCAACTACCCGCTCGCCCACTCTGACCCTGTTGGAATCACCTAATGATGCTGGTTTGAATCTATCGGAGCTGTTTATTTTAAGAAAAGCGACATCGTTGATCTCGTCGCGATCAATTACTGTAACATCATCATATGACTTACCATCTGATGAGACGATATTTATCTTGCTGCCCGTAGTTGGTATTACGTGCCGATTTGTAACGACAATGCCTTCTTTAGTGAGTACCAGACCTGTCCCCGCACTCTGCTGAATCGCAGTATCTGATAGTAGACTCTGGAAGATACTAGGTGATTCTACTTTAATACTTACTACTGATGGACTAATTTCATCGGCAATATCAGCAATAACCTGCCCTTCCTGAATAATTGTTTCTGTTACTTGATTTTGTTGAGTTATGAACGGATTATTCAAATTCGGAATCGTCATCGCGACCAGCGCACCAACAAACCCACTAGCAAATCCAAAAAATAAGGTCGATGCTAATAATTTAGAATGATGATTATTATCTGTTATGGAAGCTTTTTGGGGTTCTTGATTATTTTTGTCCAACTCTACCACCTCATTTATTATTGCTACACCTGACCTGTCCAGCTTGTAAACTGGATTATCAGGCTAACTATCGCGATCAGAAATACGCCTTGCTGTACGATAAATCTATTTGTAATTAGTCCTTTTTGTGATCTTTCAAAGACAGCTCCTCCTATGTAACTTAGGATGGAGACAAGAAGAGCTATTAGGGGTATCGCAAATATGTTCTGGGGCAACGTATAGATAACATTCCAAACCCAAAAAACCCAAGCCAGTTGAACAACGGCAAATCCCCAGAGCGAAATTACCACTTGTCTTGCTTCATAATCAGGGTAAATACTTAGGAAGTGCCTAGCTGCCGATCGTCCAACCAGCCAAGCTAATAGAATAACGACCCATCCAAAATTTGTAGGAATTGCTTGGTCTAAGAGCAGGTATAGACTGGCCAATCCTAAAAATTGAGCGATGATTGCCTGGATTATAACAATTGTTGCGCCAGATCTTGGCTTAATAACAAGAAGCCAAATCGCATACATGAAAACCAAAATTGGATTGATAATTTGAGTATTGGCTACTGGTGCACTACTCATAAGTGCCACCGTACTTAAACCAACAATTATGTCACATGCGTTACTCCTTAAGTTGGGTAACCAAAAATGAGGTCCAACAGCAACTATTCGCCACTTACTAATCAAAACCGTTGCGTAGGCAATCAGGGCTAGATCCCGTCCAACTAAAAAATAAACCACGATGGGTACCGCAAGATTCTGGAGAATATAAACAGTGTTGGCAATTTGTCGTTTCATCGTGTTTTGTAATCCGTCCCTATTATAACAACGTAATCAGTTTTTACCGTCACCGTACTAGGAAACTTATCTTTGGATAGATTTGCGTTCAATCGTTTTTTAAGAAGCGCGCTTGTAAAAGGTGTCTTCTTTTCTGATAATTTATAAATCTTAGTTTTCGGCTGATTCTTATCAACATAATCACCAACCGTTTCAATTTTGTATCCATACGAAGTAAGATTAGCGGCTGCCGACGTTGCTAAACCAGTAGTTAAGGTCCCGTTCAGAACTGTAATAGTTGCATTCTCTTTGGCAAGAAAGCCATCTCTAAATAATTCACCTCTCAAAAAATTTTGTATCTGTGAAAAATTTCCTACCCCAGCTATTGGAACCAAGACGGATGCACCACCGACGTTTTTACCAGTCAGATAATTACCTTCATCCGTACTTAACACAAAATTCTTGGGTTTAATCTTTTTATCCTGAAGTCTTTCAGCAATAGTGATTAACTTCATCATCACAGTTAAGTTCATATCAGTTCTTGAATGGTCGCCGGCTGCGTCAAGTAGCTTTGACACTTTCGAAGGGCTTGATACAGTGCCGGTACTTAGCGCTTTATCCTTTAGCGCCTCCATTACCAACTGCTGACGATCACCGCGACCAAAGTCATCACCACAGGTTCCCTTTCGACATCTAACGACTTTTAAAGCCGTCTTACCATCAAGGTGATGCTTGCCTGCCTTTAACTGAAATACCTCTACTCCCTTCATGTTTCGAGTTGGGTATTGAGAATCATACAAGTTTTCTTTAATAGTTACGTCAACTCCGCCTACGGCATCGATGGCTTGTTCGAAACCGGTGAAATCAACTCGAGCATAGTAGTGAATAGGAATACCCAAGTTTTTTTCAATTGTCTTTTCGACTAGCTGGGGTCCACCACTTCCATCCTGCTCTCCGAACGCATGAGCAGCATTAATTCGCGTCGAATAAAATCCAGGTATTGGAACATAAAAATCTCGGGGTATACCTAAGATCGACACTTTATCGTTGAATGGATCTATACTCAAAACATGATTAACGTCGCTTAAGTTACCAGCTTGATGGCCTTCACCGCCGACACCGATAAGTAATATATTTACACGCCCATCTCCTTCTGTCTTGAGCTGGTTTGGTGTGATACTTTTTTCTAAGGCAAGTGCGTCAGGTTTGCCGCTTCGTTCTATGACAGCAAATGTAGTAGAAAACAGGCGAAATGAAGCGTACCCAATAACGACAACAACGAGTAGTCCCACTAGTTTGAGTGTTTTTCCAAGTCTATGCTTTCTGGATCCAAAACTTTCATGTTCAAGGTTGGTGCGTTTTCTAAATAATCGTCTACCTGAGTCATTATCTTCAATATCCAAGTCAATAAGAACTCCACCGTTTGATTTCTCACCATTGGTTATTCCTTCTTGCTCTTCATCTGTATTGTGGCGTTTTTTTGCAAACATAGACCACGATAGTATACCAAAAATACCCTAGCTTATGTGAGCAGTTTTGATATAGGTTATAATGCCCTAATGGAATCAGAGAAAACAAAACAACTAGAGCCTAAATTAAAAGAACCTACACAGAGAAAATCTGTCATTAAAAAAGTGCTGTCAGCGTTCGAATTCGTAATTACTGTTGCTATCATGGTTTCGGTTATATTAATGTTCGGTCTACAGTCATATAGAGTAGAGGGCCAGAGCATGGTCCCAACGTTGCAACAGGATGACCGTTTAATTGTTTCTAAACTCGGGAAGACTTGGTCTCGGATTAATAGTAAAAACTATATTCCAGATCGTGGCGAAATAATTGTTTTTAACAGTCCCCGTGAAAATAATATCCGAATCATTAAACGAGTTATTGGCCTTCCTGGCGAAAGAGTCGTTATAGAAAACGGCAAATATGTCGTTTACAACAAGGAGAATCCACAAGGATTCGAGCCTGATAAGCTTTACGACAAAGAACATAGATTCAAATTTACTACCGGATCCACCGATACTAAAGTACCCAAAGGTGAGGTATTTGTAGGGGGTGACAATCGTACTTTCGGAGGTTCGCAAGACTCAAGAAACGACTTAGGCACAATCTCGGCGGAGAATATTATCGGTAAATTGATTATTAGGGTTTTGCCATTTACTGAAGCTCAAACTTTTTAATTATTCACTGATCAAAAAGTCACTTATTCGATTAAACTCATCATCATTTTTAAATTCGATAATTAAGTGATTAGTTTTAGCCATATGTTTTATGTGAACTTTTGTTCGAAATTTCTTTGCTATTTTCTCGGTCATATCATTAGTTGCTAGTACTCTCTTAATTGCTTGCTCGGTCGTTGCGTTCAACTCTTTGAATTTTTTAACGAAGTTCTCGGCTTGCCTGACGGACCATCGATATTTAACAATATATTCTAACAATTGTGCTTGTTTCTCCGGCTGTCCATCTAATGCCATGATTTGACGAGCATGTCCTTCGCTGATTGTTCCCTCTGCTAAAGCATTCTTAGCTGCTTCAGGTAGCCCAAGTAACCGTACGATGTTATGAACACTTGAAGGGCTTCGACCAACACGTTTGCCAACCTGTTTGTTATCTAGGCCGAACTGATTACCAAGCTTATATAATGCTGTCGCAACCTCGAGAATATTCAGATCTTCTCGTTGTAAATTCTCGATTAAGGCAAGCTCCATCTGGGTTTGCTCTTCGGCTGTTCGTATCAAAGCAGGTATTGTTTCTAGTCCGAGTTTATTAAAAGCTCGCAATCGTCTTTCCCCTGCAATCAAACGATATTTATCTTTGTGTCTTATGATAATTATTGGCTGAAGAAGACCATGTTCTTCAATTGATAATGCTAAAGCCTCAAGGGCTTCATCTTTGAAATCCTTACGGGGTTGATGTGGGTTCGGTTCAATATCGCGAACCAAAATCGATTCAACTATCTTACCGTCTAGTGATGCGGTTGAGTCATACTTTTCATCAATAATAAGTGTTGGAATAAGACTTTCCAATCCTTTACCTAATCCACGGTGTTTATTACTAGTCATTTTTATTACTCCTTTTGTTTTTTACCCGATTATGCACTTCTTTGGCAAGTTTTTTATAACTTCTAGCCCCTTTACTGAAACGATCATGAACATGTATTGGTGTGCCGTAGCTTGGAGCTTCGGCTAATCTAATGTTACGGGGAATAATTGCATCAAATACTTTGTTGGGGAAATGCTTTATCACTTCTTCGTGAACTTGAGTTGACAGTGTCATTCTCGAGCTGTGCATCGTTAACAAGACCCCTAGAAGGTTGAGGCTAGGGTTCAGGGCTTGCTTGACTCTTTTCATTGTCTCCAGTAAATGACTCAAGCCTTCCAGCGCATAATACTCAGCCTGAACAGGAATTAGCACGTGGTTCGCTGCGGTTAATGCATTTATGGTAAGCAAGCCTAGGCTCGGTGGGCAATCAATAATTACGTAGTCGAAAGCATAGTGTTCCAACAATTGCTTTAATCTAAATTCACGTAATTGTTCACTAACCAGTTCAATTTCTGCTGTGGCAAGCTCCGGACTCGAAGGTATCAAACTAACACCATGTGCTGTGTCACGAATGACATCTGGCGCCTGTTCATGGTCAAAAAGACCGTTGTAAACAGTACTCGTAATCGAACCTCGATCAGTGCCAAGCCCGCTCGTAGTATTTGCTTGGGGATCTAGGTCAACTATCAATACCTTATTACCCAGCTGTGCGAGATACGCACCTAGGTTAATTGTTGTAGTGGTTTTACCAACACCACCTTTTTGGTTAGCTATGGCAATTACCGATTGAACCATATAAATCTCCAGCGTTTTTGCTTATGCTTTAGCATAGCATAAAATTAGCCTAGAACAGATATGTATTTAGTTTATGGTCGTTATTTCTATGCGTGATAACGATTGTTTATGTCCGTGTATTTTATGGACACGTTTTTTTGCTTTGAAACGGATTGCTGTGACTTTATCAGCACGAACATTCTCTAATATTTTTGCCTTAACGGTTGCGTCTTTGACTTCGGGGGTTCCGACTTTGGTATCTTTGCCATCCGTAACTAGTAAAGGGGTGAATTGAATTGAGTCTTTGTCTGCATCAACCAACTCCACATCAAGCACATCTCCTTCGCTAACGAGATATTGTTTTCCGCCTGTTCTGATTACCGCTCTTTTCATAACTGTGGTAGATACTACCAGACTTCGCCGCCCCTGTAAACCATTGAAATTATTAAGACGAAAAAGCCAACCCTTGTCGGTGCTTACTAATTGACTGCAAAATTCCGACCATAATGAAACTAATTATGATATGTGTCCCTCCATAAGAGATGAAGGGTAACGGAATACCAGTCACAGGTAGAAGACCAATATTCATGCCTATGTTAACTACAGCGTGAAAGGATATTAATCCTGAGATTCCAACTGCTACATACATTGTGAAGGAATCATCTGTGTTCCAAGCAATTAGTATTGAACGACTAATAAGTGCAAATAGACTAACTAGTACTAACAGACTGCCAACAAAACCTAATTTTTCAGCAACAACTGCAAATGCGAAATCTGTATGTTGCTCAGGAAGAAAATTGAGTTGACTTTGACTTCCTCCGCTTAATCCACGACCGAATAGTTGTCCACTACCGATAGCAATTGTAGCTTGCAGTGAATTATATCCAGATCCTTGCGGATCGGCAGTAGGGTCCAGAAAGCTAGCTACTCTTTGTTGTTGGTATGGTTCAAGATTTTCGTAAGCAAAAGGTAGTATCGCCAACCCAATCAAGACAAGAACGACTAAATAATATTTTTTTACAGGTGTCATGCTTATCATTACTAACCATATGACCATAAAGACAAGTGCAGTACCGAGGTCTGGCTGTATTAGCACTAGTCCCGCCGGAAGCAGCGCGTAAAAAATCGATAGGAAAAATATCCAAAGCTTATTGATATTCTTCCCTCGTCTGTTAAACAGCCTAGCTAGTAACAATATTTCGGCTAACTTCATAATTTCTGAGGGTTGGAATTGGAAGAAACCTAGATCTATCCAACGTCGCGAACCTTGCACAGGGTCAAGCAATAAAACTGTACATAAAAGACCTAGTGACAGAACATAAAACCATCCTGAATATCTAGCAATCCTGGATATTTCCGAACGACTGATTAGTGTCATGATAACGACGCCAACGATGACATAAAGAAGCTGGTTCCAGGCACTGAAATCTAACAGCAGACTATCTACTTTTAAGTTAATCGAAAATAGTATCACCAGACCGATAGTTACAAGTGTTAAACTAGGAACAACCATCCCGTAATCAATTGATCTTGGTAGCTTCATTTAAACCTTCTGTAGACTTATAGTCACTTCACCATTGCTTACGTTTTCACTAGTTGTAAATGCATAAGTGGTTTTTGTCAGAGTCTTTGAGAGAGTTTCCTGCATAATTTCATCCTTGTGATTATCGAATGCTCTCTGTAAATCAATATCAGTGGTAGCAAGGCTAAGGTTGATGCGATTCTCAATGTCGAGACCACTTTTTTTGCGTAGACTTTGAATCCGTCTAATAACATCTCGTGCCACGCCTTCATCAATCAGTGCTTGGTCGAGTTCAAGGTCCAAGACTATTGTTGGTCTATTACCTTTTTCAACAATTATCGACTTAACATTAATTTCTTCCTGCATAATATCAATCAGTTGATCATCGAATGTTTGCTTAGAAACAATTTTTGCCGATCTGAGCGGTTGTCTTGTTTTAATCATTGCACTTGCTCTCTGTGATAGTGCGTCTGCAATGAGAATCCTCAAGGTGCTCATTTCATGTATTAGCTCATCATCCACTGCTCCGTTTTCGGGCCAATCAAGAAGATGTACTGAATCGGTGTCATCAAGTTTTTGATATAGTTCCTCAGATAGGAATGGGGTAAAAGGCGCGAGCACGGTACTTAGTCGTACAAGAACATAGTGTAGAGTTCTATATGCGCTATTTTTATCATCATCGTCTTCCGTCTTCCAGAATCGTTTACGGCTTCGACGAACATACCAATTGCTGGCATCTTCGATAAATACAAGAATTGGCCTCATGGCACTAGGGATATCATAGGAATCCATGTTCAGTGCAACTTCCTTTGTAAGCTCGTGGACTCGAGAAACTACCCATCGATCGAGTAGATTAGTAAGATCATTTAGTGGATCATCTAAATTGCCATCCCATTCCCAGTTATCAACCTCAGCATAGAGTGAGAAGAAATCGTACATATTCCAAATCATATTTAGCTTCCTCGATATATCCCCAACATCTTTATCTAGTAAAGAATAGTCTTCGCCGTTAAGTAGTGGCGATGAAAGAAGTAGAAATCTCAGCGAGTCTGCACCGTATGTATCCATGAGCTGATTTGGATCAGTATAATTACCAAAACTTTTACTCATTTTTCGACCGTCATTACCTGCGAGTGTTCCTGTAACGATTACATTATTGAAAGCATGTTTATCAAACAGTCCGACATTAACTGCGTGTAAATAGTAGAACCAAGCTCGTACTTGTCCGACATATTCCGCAACGAAATCACTTGGGAAACTACGATCAAATTTATCTTTATTTTCAAAAGGATAATGAAACTGAGCAAAAGGCATCGATCCACTCTCGAACCAACAATCCATCACCTTATCAATTCTTTTATACAGTAATCCGTCAATCGTAAATGTAATATCATCAACCCATGGTCGGTGATAATCGTCCAATTCAACCCCGCTTAGTTTCTTCAGCTCAGCGTAGCTTCCAATAACCTTTATGTGTTCTTTCCCTGTACCATCGACCGCCTTCCAAACAGGCATTGGAGTCGCCCAGAATCGATCACGACTCAAGTTCCAATCAGGGGCACTTTCAACAGTTTTTTCAAATCGACCATGTTTTATATGTTCTGGGAACCAATTAATGTCCTCGTTATGGGCAAGCATTTGTTTACGTTGTTTCTCAATACGCATGAACCAACTCGGGTGAGCACGATACATAATCTTTGTGCCACAACGATGACAATGCGGATAGCTGTGCGTAATATAATCAATTTTCCAGACAATTCCCTTTGCATGTAGTGTTTTTGCTATGTCTTTATTAACATCCCAGATCTGGTAACCTTTCCAGTCACCGCTGTTGTAGAATCCATTTTCGTCGATCATGCTCACGATAGGCAGATCTTTCTCTTGAGCTAACAGAAAATCTTCCTCGCCATATGCAGGAGCTAAATGCACAATACCACTTCCTTCTTCAGTGGATACATAATCAGCTTCATGCACAAAATGTGCTTTCTCGCCTCTGTTTTCAAACAATGGTTCATAGCGCTTTCCGACAAGTTCACTGCCTTTGAATTCGCGAATTATTTTAAATGATAACAATGCATGCTTTTCGTCAGTCAGGACTGATTCAACTCGATCTTTGACAAGGATAAATCGATCTCCGTTAACTTCAATTTCGTTATAAATTAGGTCTTTATTAACAGCCACAGCTGTATTAGCTGGCAATGTCCAAGGTGTGGTTGTCCATGCCAGTAAACTAGCTTCGTTGTCCACTAGTTTAAACTTTACGAAAACACTTGGATCAGTTACATCTTGATAGGAATTATCCATGGCTATTTCGGCTTTGCTCAAAGGTGTTGCACAACGGATGCAATACGGCAGCACCTTTTCGCCTTCGTAAATCATGTCTTTGTGGTGAAGTTCTTTAAACGCCCACCAAACAGATTCCATATAGTCGCGATCCATCGTTTTATAGGCACCCTTAAAATCGACCCAACGACCAATTCGATCTATGGTGTCTTCCCATTCGCTCCCCGTCTGAACCATGCTTTCACGACAGGTGTTGATATAGGTCTCTAGCCCTACCTTTGCCACATCGCGCTTGTCCTTGATGCCAAGTTTTTTCTCGACAAAGTTCTCAGCAGGCAAACCATGGCAATCCCAGCCCCATACACGCTCAACTCGTTTGCCTTTCATAGTCCAATAGCGAGGGATAGCATCTTTTACAATCGAACTCAGAAGAGTTCCGTGATGAGGTACTCCTGTTATAAACGGTGGACCATCATAAAATACATATGCATTAGTCTTCGGACGCTGCCGTACAGAACGTTCAAAAATCTCATTTTTCTTCCAGTACACTACAAGATTCTTTTCATATTCTATTGGCTTTTTCCGACTGTTCTTTTTGAAGCGTTTTGCCACTTGTTTCTCCTAAAAATTAAAAAACCGAACTCTCTTTTGTCGAGAGTCCGGCCTAATCGCCAGACGGTACCATCTCCACTTTCACTTGATTCTCCGGTAACGACGGATGAACTCGGCAGGTTCTAATTTGCTTCTTGTAAATTACCCTGAGCTTGTCGAATGGGTAGTTGCCTTAAGCAGTTCTTCCTGCTGCGCTGTCCCCGAGAGAACATCGTGGTCGATAGCCACTGCAAACGCATTTCCAGTACTAACTAGTATAAGACGCAAGATTTGTTTACACAAGATGGCTGTCGGTAAGCCGGATTCTGTATGCACGAGCTCAGTATGCATTTGCTTGTTTCAGATTACAGATGAAATAAGCGAAAAATAGTTTCTTCTTTTGAAGCGTAATTGAACATTACGTTAATGAAGAAAAACAATTTTGCAGCCCTTCATCTGTGAGCTGAAGCTGTGAATGCACATTGAGCTCGTGCACGGTAGTCATCTATCTGGGATGCACATTGCTGCACACCTCGTTGCGGTCTAATCATCGACTTCGAGTGAGCACTCGTATGAAATCGATCGCCTTGCAGCGGACAGGGTTTACCTCCTCATGCCGTCACCGACATGAGCTGCGGGCTCTTACCCCGCTCTTTTCACCCTTACCACGTAAACGCGGCGGTATTGTTTCTGTGGCACTTTCCCTACGATTACTCGCGGTTGCCGTTAGCAACTGTCCTGCTCTATGCTGTCCGGACTTTCCTCCCTATCGGGCGACTACCTCGACAGCCATGTGTAAGTATAGGTCGTTTTTACGCTTCTAGCTACAACCAGTAGTGGTTCCGCAGACACCACAGACATAACAACTTCCTGCTCGCATAGTCATTGCGCCACATTCGACACAGAGAGGTGCAGTCGATTCACCCTGTTGTGGCAAGTTACTTTTATGTGTTGACTCTTCAACTGGTTCAATTGCTTCTTTGATCTGATCAGTGATTGGTTTCTCTAATCTTGCATCTGGTTCGGTTGCCAATAAGGTTGTCTGTTGAGCTTTCAAGTCATCGAGATTACTGATGCCTACCTCGATTTGGTCATCGAAACTCAAATAGTCTTTGCCAATTCGTTTGAACACATAGTCAACCAGTGAGCTGGTTGTACGAATCTCGACATCATCGGTCAAACCACTTGGAGCAAAACTCATACTAGTAAACATTCGAACATAAGCTTTGAGAGGTACACCGTACTGCAAACCATGACTAACACTTATCGCAAGACTATCCATTACTCCAGCTAGAGTAGATCCTTGCTTAGCAACCTGCATGAATAGTTCCGCTGGCGTTCCATCCTCAAACTCACCGACCGTGAAGAAGCCTTTAAGACCGGCAACTCTAAATTCGTAGGTTCTACTGTTTCGAACTTTTGGAAGCTGCCGGCGATGTGGACTTTTAACCATAAAGCCAGCCTGTGGGGTGTTTACTGCAGCTGTTGCGTCTTGTTCTTCGGCACCATCTTTCTTTGCCATGGCGAGAGGCTGAGCAACCTTACAGTTGTCTCGATAGATGGCGACGGCTTTAAGCCCCAGTTGCCAGGCTTCTAAGTGAAGCTGTTCAATTTCTTCAACAGTCGCTTCTTCTGGCATATTGACCGTTTTACTAATCGCACCAGATAGAAACGGCTGCACTGCACCCATCATCTTGACATGGCCACGATAATGAATAGCATTATCACCCATCGAGCAAGCAAATACTGCTTCATGATCTTTCTTTAAGTGAGGTGCACCGAGGATTGATTTCTCGGTATCGATATATTTGACGATATCCTGCACTTGGCTCTCGTTGTAGCCAAGCTGTCGCAGTGCTCGAGGCACTGTCTGGTTAACAATAATCATGTTTCCACCGCCTACCAGAGTTTTCAGCTTCGCAAGACCCAGATCTGGCTCAATACCAGTCGTATCACAGTCCATCATAAGTCCAATTGTGCCTGTTGGCGCCAACACACTGGCTTGCGCGTTACGAACTCCATACTGCTGAGCGAGCTCATTAGCGTCATCCCAAGCCTCAGCAGCTGCATCAAGCAAGTCTTCAGCGACAAATGCTGGATTGATGTTATCTACTTCTTCTCGATGCATTTTGAGAACATGAAGCATACCTTCTCGGTCGTTGTTATAACCGGCGTGTGGACCAACTCGACGGGAAAGTTTGGCACTTGTTGCATAGGAATGACCTGTCATCACAGCTGTGATGGCAGCAGCCTGTGCTCGTCCTTCATCAGAATCATATGGTAAACCTTGTGCCATCAGCAGCGCACCAAGATTAGCGTAACCGATACCAAGTTCACGGTAAGCTTTAGCATTCTTAGTAATTTTTTCTGTTGGATACTCCGAATATCCAACCAAAATTTCCTGTGCAGTGAAGACTGTTTCTACTGTGTGCTTAAAGGCAGGTATATCGAAGCTACCATCGTCATTGAGAAACTTTAGCAGGTTCAACGAAGCGAGGTTACAAGCAGAGTTATCAAGATGCATATACTCACTGCAAGGATTACTACCATTTATGCGACCAGCATTTGGTGATGTGTGCCATTTGTTAATCGTGGTATCGAATTGGAGCCCAGGATCAGCGCATTCCCAAGCTGCTTCAGCAATCTGTCGCCAAATGTCTCGAGCTGGCTTTGTTTCAATCACTGAGCCATCGGTAACCGCTGTTAGATTCCACGGCTTATCATCAACAACCGCCTGCATAAATTCATCTGTTACTCGTACAGAGTTATTAGCATTCTGATACTGAATTGAGTGAATATCGCTTCCGTTGAGATCCATATTGAAACCTGCTTCTCGCAAGGCGCGGGCTTTGCGTTCTTCGCGCGCCTTACACCAAATAAACTCTTCTACATCAGGGTGATCGACATTCATGATGACCATTTTCGCAGCACGACGCGTTTTACCGCCGCTCTTAATAGCGCCAGCACTGGCATCCGCACCTCGCATGAAAGAAAGCGGACCTGAAGCATAACCAGCACTTCCACCAAGTCTTTCTTTAGATGAGCGAATGCTACTAACATTAAGTCCTGAACCTGACCCGCCCTTGAAGATTAGGCCTTCTTCGGTGTACCAATTCAGGATCGCTGGCATTGTGTCTTCAACAGCTAGGATGAAGCAAGCACTTGCTTGTTGGCGTCGGTCTTTGGCGCCAATATTGAACCACACTGGGGAATTAAATGAGGCTCTTTGGGTTGCCAAAATGTATTTCAGTTCTTGATTAAAGATTTCTGACTCGTCTTCACTAACAAAATATCCTTCTTGGGTGCCATGTCGAGTAATGGTATCAACTACCCGATCAATAAGAGTTTTGAGTGATGCCTCGCGATTAGGATCTCCAGGTGTTCCGGAGAAATATTTTTGCGCTACAATATTGGTCGCGTTCTGTGACCAGTCTTTAGGAAATTCAATATTTTTCTGCTCAAATACTACCTTCTTGGTCATTGGATTCTCAATAAGTGAATCCCGGTGATCCCATTCCATCATGTCGTATGGATGAGTACCGGCTTTAGTAAAATAACGGCTCATTCCGAGTGCCGTCGCTAGATCCTGTGGTGACATAGCTCCCCCTTTTATTATTTTTTAGAGTGGTCAATGATAAATCCGTTCTCTAGGCGGATTATCATTAGCGACTACTCTCTCACAACTTTTTGTTTGGTCTTTTTGTCTCTTTATGACCATTAGCATTGTATGCTACAAAAAGATGCGAGACAAGAGTCTTTAATATTAAATATCTAAGATGATTTTCTTAATCGATCGAGTTCTTTTTCAAAACTCTCAACATCGTCAAAACTCCTATATACACTTGCGAAACGTACATATGCAACTTCATCAACAGATGCCAATTCACGAAGTACCAACTCTCCAAGTTCACTTGTCACCACTTCGCTCTCGCCTGCTTGACGCAAGGTTTGCTCAATCCTAGCGACTAATTCCTCTAGCTGCAAACTACTCATTGGTCTTTTTTCAAACGCCCTACTAAGTCCTGCAAGTAGCTTGTTGCGATTGAAAAGCTCTCTCGTGCCGTCCTTTTTAACTACGACAAGATTAGGTAACTCAATTCGCTCATAGGTAGTAAACCTGTGTTTGCAATTGAGGCATTCTCTTCGACGTCTTATTGCTCCGGCATCACCAACATCACGTGATTCGATTACTTTGCTTCGCTCTTCATTACACTTAGAACAATGCATATAATATCTCCATTTAACCTTTAAAGTACGGTAGTGCTGATATGAGTAAATTCTTGATATTAGCCATATTTAGCGTACCTGGTAATGATTATAGCTCTACCTATGGTGTTTTTGTCAACATAATCATTATTGTGGTTTATACAATAGTAGTAAATTAAGGGCTAAATACACCTGAGTATATTATTTGTTCAATCTTCTTTTTTCTTGCCGTCATTGTCGTCATTGTCGTCATTGTCATCATTGTCATCATCGTCATTTTGTTGACGTCGAACGAAAGCGGGAACATCGTAATCATCATCGTCATCTATCGCCCATACATTTGAGGATGCTATCGGACTTTGCATGTCATCGTCATTCTGGGCAGAACTTGCTCCGCTACCGAGTGACATATCTACGTTACTTATATCAGAATTATTAATGTCGTTGATGGAATCATCACCGTGATCGGGTTTATTAAAATAAGCCAAACCATTATTCCCTTGTCGGTTAGTTTCAGCGAAATATGCCGCATCAAATCCCGTAGCAATCACTGTGATTTTAATTTGATCAGACATCTCAGGATCAAGAGTTGCACCGAAGATTATATTTGCTTCGGAATCAACTGCCGCCGTAATTGCTTCGGCAGCTTCATTGATTTCATGCATAGACATATCAGGACCGCCAGTAACATTGAACAGAACGCCCCTTGCCCCATCAATTGATACTTCAAGCAAAGGTGAAGCAATGGCTTGTTGGGCCGCTTCGAGAGCTCTATTTTCACCGCTAGCATGCCCAATTCCCATAAGAGCAGAGCCTGCATTTTGCATCACAGCTTTAACGTCTGCAAAGTCTAAATTGATAAGACCGTGAGTCGTAATTAGATCGGAAATTCCTTGAACACCTTGTCGCAATACATCGTCTACCACCGTGAATGCTTCCATTAGTGGTGTTCTTCTATCAATTGTTTGGAGAAGTTTATCGTTTGGAATTGTAATAAGCGTGTCTACACTTTTTCGTAAATTCTGGATTGCGACTTCAGCGTTTCGGCGTCTTCGCTCTCCTTCAAATGCAAATGGCTTCGTTGCAATACCGACAACCAGTATATCTAGTTCCTTGGCAATTTCTGCTACGACAGGCCCAGCACCGCTACCCGTACCGCCACCTGCTCCAAACGTTACAAATACCATATCAGAGCCCTCAAGAAGCTTCTTAAGCTCGTCACGTGACTCCTCAGCGGCTTTCTTGCCAACTTCAGGGTCCGCTCCTGCACCCAAGCCTCTGGTAGTTTCTTTGCCAATATGAACTTTGGTGTTTGCTTCTGAGTGATGAAGGGCTTGAGCATCGGTGTTTACTGCGACAAAATCAATGCCTTTGACATTGGCACCAATCATTCTGTTAACTGCAGCACCACCGGCACCGCCTACCCCGATGACTCTAATCCGTGCAAATGTTTCAACTACTGGTTTGATTTCAGGCACGTGTTACACCTCCTCACTATATTTGTGTGCAATTATATATTGCTTGTGATGAGACAGCAACATTTGACTAAATCATTTATGAAAAATTCTATGGTTGAACAAAATTTGTAAAGCGTTAGGGTTTAAATCTTTCTACTAAACCACGAACAAAGGAAGTGCCTTTGGAAATTGACCGATCTAAATTCCATTTTGGAGCCGTACCAGATGTCATGTGCATATCTTCGAGCATTAAACCGACTGCAGTGCATAGCTCTGGCGATCCAGCAGCTTCAATAATTCCTGAAAAATCAGTTGGTTTTGAAATCTTTGCGTTTAAGGCTAAGACAGATCGAGCAATTAGCTCAATTCCCTCAAGATTGGCTCCACCACCTACAATCACAACCCCACCTGGTAGCTTGCCAGCTCTGTTAACTTTCTTAAGTTCTGAATTTACCAAATTAAACAATTCTATCAACCTTGCTTCAGCTATATGATCGATATCTTTTTGCTTAAAACTTCTTTCCGTCGAACTGTCTTTTTCTGTAACTAGGTGAGTTGTTGAAGATTTTTTTGAACTTCCTATCTGGGTTTTAGTACGTTTTACATGTTCAGCAGTATCAAGATCGGTTTTTAAACCTATAGCTAGGTCATTAGTGATATGAGCAGAACCTACTGGAATCACTGCCGTATGGAGAATCTCTCCTTCTTCATAAACTGCCAGTCCGGTTGTGCTACTACCGATGTCTATTACTGCAGTCCCGCTCTCTCGCTGTCTTTTGTCCAATACAACCCCTGAGGCAGCAATTACGTTTACAACAAACTGATTAGCTAATATTCCCGTTTGATTAAGACATCGTTCAATATTCTTTAAGGCTGGTGTTGATCCGGTAATGATATGTGCATCAACTTCGAGACGAACACCGCTCATACCAACTGGATCTTTAATATTATCCTGACCATCTAGACGATAGCTTCGTGGAAAAACTTGTAATATCTCTCGATTAGGTGGCAGCTGTACTACTGTGGCTGCCTCCTCAACACGATGGACATCTTCAATCGTAATTTCCTTATCTATTCCGCCAACTGCTATCACTCCCTTGGAATTCAAGCTTAGAATGTTAACACCTCCTACGCCGACTGTTGCGCTGTCGATTGCATAGCCACTAATACGTTCCGCTTCATCAATGGCAACACTAATGGCATGAACTGTGTCTTCTATATCAACAACCTGACCTTTACGCATCCCAGCGTTTGGTGTAATTCCAACTCCAATGATACTAGGAACCGGCATCGTATCTTCTTTGACACCGATTACACAGGCAACCTTGCTATTGCCTATGTCAAGACCTACATATGCTTGAGATAAATTTGTTTTACGATTTGCCATACAGGCATCAAGTATACTGCTAACCCTTATTGACTGGCAATGCTGTTAAGATTTCGTAGCCATCTTCTAGTACAAGTACAGTATGTTCAGCATGAGAAGCCAGACTACCGTCTTTGGTTTTTACCGTCCAGCCATCTTTAGAGATTATCACCTCACGACTTCCTAGTGTCGCCATTGGTTCAATGGCAATTGTCATACCAGTTTTTATCTCAACACCCGTTCCACGAGTTCCGTAATTAGGAATGTTTGGTTCTTCGTGCAGCTCATACCCTACACCATGGCCGACTAGTTCTTGTACTATTCCAAATGACTTTGAGTCAAGCACATCGGCAATCGCCGCACCGATATCGCCTATTGTAGTTCCGTCTTTTACAACATCTATACCTGAATAAAGGGCCATTTCGGTAGTTTCGACTAATCCCCTAGGGTCATCACCGCGACCAACAATAATAGTTTTAGCGGCATCAGTAATCATACCTTCGTAACTTACCCCAAAATCAAGTCCGACTAGATCACCACTCTCGAGTTTTCGATCGGATGGTATACCGTGCACGATTTCATCATTGACAGATATACATATGACATCGGGAAAACCAAGATATCCATAGAAAGCTGGTTTACCGCCAAGTTTCTCTAGTTCTTTTTTGGCGATTTTGGCAATTTCAAGAGTGGTTATCCCTGTCTCTATTGATTGTTCAGTGATACCGAGAACAGTCGCTAGCATCCTGCCTGATTCTCGCATTTTCTCAATTTCAGAAGCTGTTTTAACTCTTGTAAATGCCATAGCTTATAACTTCAATGCATCCTTTATCTGCTGAGCCACTTGTTCGACAGTTCCACTTCCATCAATTTCGTGTAAGACATTTCTGTCCCTGTAGAAACTTACGACTGGTAAGACTTGCTCCGTATAAGTTTTATTTCGTTGTGCAATTGCCTTTGCTGAATCGTCATGGCGACCACGATCTGACATTCTCTGAATAGCAGCTTCCTCACTTAGGGTAAGATGCAACACATGATCTACTTTACGCGCTAGATTTGGTTGCATTGCTTCAAGCCATTCCGCTTGAGAAATACGTCTTGGAAATCCATCAATAATCACATCTGTTTCTTGCGGTATTTCTGCAATTGCCTCACTAATTAGTCTTTTAACCGTGTCGTCATCAACCAATTTACCGCTATGCAATAGCTCTCGAATTGCTGGATCAGTGGTTTTTCGCAATAATTCGCCGGTAGATACCCAATAGAATCCATACTTTTTTACCAAAATATTTGCTTGAACACTCTTTCCTGCTCCGACTGGACCAAGCATTACTATCATGCTGATTTAGTTAGTTTTTCTTTAGTAATTCTTGCTATGGTTGCACCATCCGCTCGTCCCGCCGTTTCTTCTCTAGCCTTAGCAATCACTTTGCCCATGTCAGACACTTCCGATACACCTTGTTGTGCAATAATAGCTTCGATAATTGATTCCAGCTCGGTTTGATTTAACTGTTGAGGTAGGTATTTTTCAATAATCACCTTTTCTCTTAGTTCTTTCTGCTCCCTATCATCGGCCCCACCTTGTTTAAACATATTTGCAGCTTCAAGTCGTTTTTTCACTTCTTTTTGCATAAGATTAATCAAATCCGATTCATCTAGCGAAGCCTTTTTTGCTATTTCTGCGTATTGAATCGATGTAAGTAGTGCACGTAAAACCATCACCCGCTCTTTGTCACCAGCGAGCATCGCTGTTTTTAGGTCTTTATTGATGTCTTCGAGCATCAACGCTCACCGAGTTTAATGCGGCGTTGCTTTTCGTTTTTACGATCTTTCTTGATAATTGCTTTAATCCGACGTTCTCGCTTACTAATAGGTTTCTCAAAATACTGATTACTACGAGCCTCAGCCATTACTCCGGACTGTTGAACTTTCTTGTTGAAACGTCTTATTAGATTCTCGAGCGATTCCTTAGCGTCTTTTCGGGTTACATTAATCACTGTTTTTCCTCTTAGTAGTACTTGAGATATGCTACTCGAGTACGGAGATATTTGCAAGATTGAAATTAATTGGGTCTTTTAGAACGTTGGCTCTTCATAACTATAGACTGAAGTTCTCGAAATATCGGAAACTGTTTGTTAGCGCTATAAACCTTTGTGTTGGTTTGTTTTTCAGAAATTACAAAGCCAACTTTTTCTAATCGTTTTAGTTCCCGTTGAATGTTACCTGCATCTTCTTTAATAAGCTTTGCAAGGCCGCGTACATGAGTTTTAAAATCAGGATACTTTGCATATACAACAATGATTTTCCGGCGAACTCTTGATGTGATGAAAACGTCTAGCAATTTAGTAGGTACCTTTCATTGTCTATGATACAACACATACAATTGTAGTCAGCTACAGCGCTCAGTGTCAATCTATTATTCCCACTTATCAATAATGTCATCGATTTTATTCATAAGTTCGTTATGGTCAGCTATTGTTGGATCCTCATAATAGTGGTCTGTACTAACATAATTTTGTGCTACAGATAAACAATGTAGTTCATCGAACAACACATGTAGTCTATCAACTGCCATTTCTGACGCAACCGGAACTGCCGCAATAACCCTATCCACAGCAATGGTCTTTAGGTAAGATATCGCTGCATCGAACTGTGCTCCTGTTGGAGCCCCGTCCGTAGTTACGATAACATTATGTCCTCTTAGGATATCTGGAGAAGCCTTCCCTGCTCTACTAATTAACGTGTTCAAATGGTGCATTTTTTCAATTCTCTGTTGATCAAAATATCCATGAAATTCTGTAATGAATTCGTCTAATTGAGCCGTCGGAATCATTTTGTCATATGTCATATTCCCACTTTGATCAATCGTGCCCACGACCGTTTTTCCATCACCCGGTAACACAA